>OGGX01000327.1_pt1 | contig 33809 bp, 28 predicted proteins | sample 1571331 | NCBI WGS metagenome assembly OGGX01 (sample SAMEA2582056, study PRJEB24529) | metagenome | biome: Human gut stool | place: China | collected 2011
GAGGATTTTTCACTAATGCAAGCGCATGTGCATGAGGCGTGGAACCCATACCAGCTTCATTGGAGAACAGGCCTCTTTTTGCTCCCTGGCTCACAGCCGTCTTAATAGCTATACCAAATCCGCCTCCGATAATTGCCTGGGGCTGGAATGCATATTTGAAAATCAGACCAAAGGTTTCCGGAATATACTGAAGCCTCATTGCGAGTACTCCCAAGCCGCCGATCAGAAAAAATGCTGCCATAACAGGAACTAATTTTTCAGTAACGGAAGCAAGACGATCTACACCTCCCATGAAGATAAATCCACAAATAATAACAAGGAAGATACCTACAATCCAGGACGGAATCCCGAATGCCATCTGAATTGTGGAGCCAATTGAGTTGGACTGTACCATGCATCCAAAGAATCCAAGAGCAAGAATAATTGCGATTGAGAAAAAGCCTGCCAGGAATGTTCCAAATTTGCCTTTAAAGGCTGTCTGGATATAATACACCGGACCACCCTGAATATTGCCCTCTGCATCTGTAACACGTGTCTTCTGCGCCAGTGTTGCTTCTGCATAAATGGTAGCCATGCCTAGAAATGCAATTATCCACATCCAGAAAATAGCTCCTGGCCCGCCCACAAGAATCGCTCCGGCTGAACCCACAATATTCCCTGTGCCAACCTGTGCCGCGATTGCTGTTGCAACCGCCTGGAATGAACTCATTCCGCCTCCCTGTGAACCGCCTCGCAGTGAAAAACCGCCAAACAGCTGTTTTAAACCTTTCCAAAGGTACCTCTGAACACACTTTGTTTTGACTGTATACCAAAGGCCTACAGCCACCAAAAGAAATACAAGTATGTAATCAGAAAGATATGAATTAATTGTGTTAACTATCTGCAGCATATAATGTCTCCTCCTAAATATAAAGTGTAGGGTTTTAGTCCCCAACAGCCCGTCAACCTATTATTTGCAGCCATTCGTTTTATATAGGCTGAACCGCTTGCCAACCGAAAGCTTATGCCATCTTTTTAGTTTCTCATCCTCCTTTTGCTGAGACGTCATATGATTGATGGCGCTGTGTATCTTTGAACTGAATGGATTGGAGTATTCCTTTGCCGGACAGGAACGCTCCCATGGCACATCTTACTGCGTCTGCATGCCTGATGGTGCAAATTGTCCGCATCTATTACGGTATAGTCAAAAATAATCTGTGTATCTTAGAGCAGGCTGTGCACACCTTTCTACACTTTATCTTCAAAGACAGGCTTTCAGGCGTTCATAAAGTTATACCCTAAAAACCTTATCAAGTTACTTAACCAGGAAACTTACTTATGCTTTTTTGTGAAAACTTACCAAAAAGTTTTACTTTAGTAACAGTATACTCCCTAAATTCTCTAAAATCAATCCCAAATCCCCACTTCAGTGTTAAGATTGTGTGAAAATTTAGCAATAAATATACAGTTTTTTAACACTTTATATATACCATGCCCTTAAAATACTTGTCAGGCGAAACTATCCTTTTAAAACATGCATCCTGCAATGTCCCTGTAATGTACCAGAATGGACAGGAACGGTCTTTCGCGGCAAGCTCCAACCCATTGAACATTTTATAGTCCCCTCCCCCGCCCGGCGAAAAGCGTTCCGGTCCCTCGTCTGACATCCGGTTATCCGTCTGCCTTTCCAGTAGTAGTGAAAGTTCAAACCTATATGTTGTGAAATAACATCAAACGTTGTATAATCAGCCTATAAGCTGATTCGCTTTTACAACTATATGAAGCTCTTACTATTGCAATGGACATTACATTTGCCGGCAGATAGTTTTGTATAAAAATATATAAAAAGGGGGGACGCGGGATATAGATTGAACACATACCCGGATAAATTATGAAACAATGCCCATACTGCGGAAGCGATCTTCCGAATGACAAAGAAATATTCTGTGTCAAATGCAGCCATATAATCGACGATGATTTCCTCCTACGAAAAGAAATCAAAAAAGAACTGGAATCAATGAGTCCGACCAAAAAGAAAGCAAAGAGTAAAAAGAATCATACACAACCATCTGTATCCAACAAACGTAAAAATGACGGTTATGTTTCTGTAAAATATGATGAAAAAAAGTCATATGCCAATGTAGTTTTAATCGTCATTGTAGGGATTCTCCTTTTATATTTGTTTTTAAAATAATTATCTGAGATGCTTTGCTGTGGCGCTCAGTTGATTTTTGACACACTAAAATAAGCCCGTGAATATGCAATGCAGCTGCATATTCATGGACTTATTCAGATGTCCGAATATTTAGTTTTCTATCTTACACCCTTCCCATAATCGCCTACTCCTCTGCATCTAACAGATAAGGCGTCACCTGGTACACATAATAGTTCAGCCAGTTGGTATACAGCGTATTGGATGTATTCCGCCACGTCAGCGGGGGCGCTGAAAACGGATCGTTGTCCTCGTAATAATTATATGGGACCTCCGGATTCAATCCCTTATTCAAGTCCCTGTGGTACTCATTATTTAACGTCATCCTGTCATATTCGGGATGGCCCTGGACAAATATCTGCCTTCCGTCCCGGCTCATAACCAGGAACACCCCTGCCTCATCGGATTCCGCCAAAATGGCCAGCTCCGGATGCTTTAAGATATCCGCCTTCCTCACCTGCGTATATCTGGAGTGGGGAGCCAGGAAAAAGTCATTGAGGCTTCTCACCAACGGAACCTTCCGGTCCAGGACCCTGTGGTTATAAATACCTGACAGTTTCTTCTCCATAGGGTATTTGGGGATACCGTAGTGGTAATAAAGCCCTGCCTGGGCCCCCCAGCATATATGTATGGTGGAGGTCACATGTGTCTTGCTCCACTCCATCATCATGGACAGCTCCGGCCAGTAATTCACTTCCTCGTACTCCAGATTCTCCACCGGAGCCCCGGTTATAATCATCCCGTCAAACTTTTTCTTCTTTATATCATCGAATGTAACATAAAATTTGTTGAGATGGCTGGCTGACGTGTTTTTTGACACATGGGTGGACAGCATCAGGAAGGTACAGTCCACCTGGAGGGGTGTATTGGACAATGCCCGCATAAGCTGGGTCTCTGTTTCTTCCTTGAGAGGCATCAGATTCAGAATCAGGATTTCCAACGGACGGATATCCTGGCTCATGGCCCTGTCCTCATCCATAATGAATATGTTTTCTTCCTCCAGAATCGCTTTTGCTGGCAGATCTCTCTGTACTTTTATAGGCATGTTCGCTCTCTCCTTTCAAATGTTGGCTGAATTCCACACGGAAACCGCACAGCGTCTGCCAAAGCCGGCAGATACTGTGCTACAACATTCGCAGGAACTCCTCCTCCGAGATTATGGGAACCCCTAATTCCTTTGCCTTTTTATTCTTGGACGAATTGGACGCTGCATCGTTATTAATCAGATACGCTGTCTTTGCTGTAACGGAGCCAGTGACCTTGCCGCCCTTGCTTTCAATCAGCTCCTGAAGTTCCTTTCGGTTTGCAAAATGCTCCACGGACCCGGTTATCACAAAGTTCATTCCCTTAAAGACTGCCTCTCCGGCTGCCTCCGGCTGTTCCTTTTCAATATTCAGCTCTGCCAGAAGATGGTCCACCATCTGGTTGTTTCTCCCTAAAGCAAAGTAGTCCATCCAGGCCTGGGCCAGAACACCACCGATACCATCCACTGCCACCAGTTCTTCCTCTCCGGCATGGCGCATTTTATCAAAATCATACTTGAACTCGCGGCACAGCATTTTTGCGTTAGCCAGTCCGATTCCCGCAATTCCCAGGCCGTACACCATCCTGGGAAGGGTGGTGTTGGACGCGGTCTTTATGGATGCAATGAGGTTATCGTAAGACTTCTGTCCCAGACCCTCCATCTCCACGATTGCATCCCTGTGTTCTTCCAAATGGAATATATCCGCATATTCGTGAATAAAACCTGCCTGGATGAACTTTTCCAGGGTAGCCTCAGACAAACCGTCAATGTTAAGTGCATCGCGGCTGACAAAGAGGGTAAAGCTCTTTATCTTTTTGGCCTGGCAGTCAGGATTGGTGCAGTACAGGCTCTTTACATCATTTACCTTGCGGATTTCCGTCCTGCCTCCACATACGGGACATTCCTCCGGTATATCCTTTACCCCGCTGCGTGTCAGGTTTTCCTCAATCTGAGGGATAATCATGTTGGCCTTATACACGGTTATGGTATCTCCCACTCCCAGCTCCAGCCCTTCCATGATGCTCAGATTGTGGACACTGGCCCTGCTGACCGTGGTTCCTTCTAACTCCACAGGCTCAAACACAGCCACGGGATTGATTAGTCCTGTCCTGGAAGCGCTCCACTCAATATAGGAAAGGGTGGTCTCCCTGATTTCATCCTTCCATTTAAACGCAATGGAATTGCGCGGGAACTTGGCTGTACGCCCAAGGGATTCTCCGTAAGCAATGTCATCATAGGTCAGCACCAGGCCGTCAGAGGGAATGTCGTTTCCTTCCACTGCCTTTGCAAACCCTTCCACGGACGCAGGCAGGCTTGCTGCGTCCACCTCTTCATAGTGGACCACCTCAAATCCCTGGCCTTTCAGCCACTCAAACTGGGCCTTCCTGGAGTTATGGAAGTCCACCCCATCGGCCTTCACCAGGGCAAAGGCCTCAAAATGCACATTCCTCTCCGCTGTAATCTGGCTGTTAAGCTGACGGACAGAACCGCTGCACAGGTTTCTGGGATTCTTATATTTGGCATCCACATCCTCAATTCCGCTGTTAATCCGCTCAAAGTCCGAATAGGTAATGACAGCCTCTCCCCTGAGAATCAGCTGTCCCTGGTAGGAAATATTTAACGGGATATTGGCAAACACCCTGGCGTTGGGCGTAATGACCTCGCCAATCTCCCCGTTTCCCCTGGTAACCGCCTTTGCAAGAGTTCCCTCCTCATAGGTGAGCACAATGGTAAGACCATCCATCTTCCAGGACAGCAGTCCCTTCTGGTCTCCCAGCCATTCCTGCAAATCCTCCACACTCTTTGTCTTGTCCAAAGAAAGCATGGGGGAACCGTGGGTCTCCTTAGGCAGCTCGCTTAATATCTCATACCCCACCTGCTGCGATGGACTTCCTGACAAGGTGACCCCGGTCTCTTTTTCCAGGGATACCAGCTCGTCATACAGCTTGTCATATTCAAAATTGCTCATGATTTCCCGGCTTTCCTGATAATAAGCCTTTCCTGCTTCCCGCAGGATGGAAACCAGTTCCTTCATTCTCTGAATCCTGTCTTCCATTCTGTTCTCCTGATTATTGATTCTTTCTCTCCTTAAGGGACAGACTGGAGGAGTCCTTAAGAAGCCCTGTAAGCTCCTCATACTCCTCCTTGGTTATCTGGCGGTAAGCGCCCGTTCTCAAATTGCCCAGACGTATGTTCATGATGCGCACCCGCACCAGACGCTTGACCTGGCAGCCGCAGGCTTCACACATCCGCCGTATCTGCCGGTTCAGGCCCTGGGTGAGGATGATGGAAAATGTATTCCGCTCCACCTTCTTCACCTTGCAGGGCCTGGTCACCTGGTCCAGCTCAGGAAGCCGGATCCCTCCCGCCATCTGTTCCAGAAAACGTTCCGTCACCGGCTTATCTATGGTGACAATATACTCTTTCTCATGAGCATTTCCGCTTCTCATGATTTTATTCACCAGATCCCCCTGGTTGGTCATGAGAAGCAGTCCCTCTGAATCCTTATCCAGCCTTCCCACAGGGTAAATCCGCTCCGGATACCCCAAAAAGTCCACAATATTCTCAGCTCTGTCCTTATCAGTGGTGGTACATACAACGCCTTTTGGCTTATTCACTGCCAAAAGCACTGGTCTGGGCCGTTGGCTCCGGTCCACCCGGACCATTTTTCCATTGCATACCACCTTCTGGCCCGGCGTTACTTTCTGCCCCATGGAGGCAGGGCGGTTGTCCACCAGCACCTTGCCGGCCTCAATGAGACGGTCCGCCTCCCGCCTGGAGCAGACTCCCATCTGGCTCAGCCATTTATTTAAACGTTCTTCCATCTTTTCCCGCTTTCTTCTGATATTTCCTCAATCCCTACCGCTTCTCAGCAGCCGGATGGGCTGCAATAAACATAGCGTCCCCAAAGGAAAAGAAACGGTAGCCTTCCTTCACAGCTTCCCGGTAGGCATCCAGTATGTGCTCCCGTCCTGCCAGCGCACTGACCAGCATCACCAGTGTGGACTGGGGCAGATGGAAATTCGTAATCAGGGCGTCCAATACCTTAAAGCGGTAGCCCGGATAAATGAATATCTCTGTCCAGCCGGTTCCGGCCTTAAGCACACCATCCTCTGTGGAAGCTGATTCAACGGTCCTGCAGCTGGTGGTGCCCACACAGATAACCCGTCCTCCGGCCGCTCTGGTGTCATTCACCTTCTTTGCCTCAGACTCCTCCACTATATAAAACTCGGAATGCATATGGTGGTCCTGGACATTCTCCACCTTTACAGGGCGGAATGTGCCGAGTCCCACATGGAGGGTCACGTGGGCAATCTTCACTCCCATTCCCTCAATCTCAGCCAAAAGCTCCTGGGTAAAATGCAGGCCCGCCGTAGGCGCCGCCGCAGACCCTTCATGCCTGGCATATACGGTCTGGTAACGGTTCTTGTCCTTCAGCTGGTGTGTAATATAAGGAGGCAGGGGCATCTGCCCCAGCTGGTCCAGGATCTCCTCAAAAATCCCCTTGTAATGGAACTGAATCAGGCGGTTCCCGTCATCCACGGTATCCACCACGGTTCCTGTCAGCAGGCCCTCACCAAATTCAATGACAGTTCCCGGCTTTGCCTTCTTTCCCGGGCGCACCAGAGTCTCCCATACATCATTCTCCCTGCGCTTCAGCAAAAGTATCTCTATTTTGGCCCCTGTATCCTTCTTCACCCCGAAGAGCCGGGCCGGTATGACCTTTGTATCGTTAATCACCAGGCAGTCCCCTGGTCGTAAGTATTCCGTGATATCTTTAAAAATTCTGTGCTGTATCTCCCCTGTTTCCCGATCCAAAACCATCAGCCTCGACGCGGAGCGGTCCTCCAGCGGGTCCTGGGCAATCAGTTCTTCCGGCAGTTCATAATCAAAGTCCTTTACATCCATGGTCAATCTTATCCTCCAAGCCTATTCTATCTTCACACTGGAACCGCCTGCCGTACCGGCACTTTCTTCTGTACCGGAACCGCCTGCTGTGCCGGAATCAGTCCCCTGGTTTTCCTGGGCGGCTGCCGGTGTTCCTTCGCTTTCCCGGGCATTTGTACCTTCCTGTCCGGCCGGGACATTCTGTATCCCTTCTCCCTGGGAATTCTGACCCGCGTCAGCAGACGGGTCCTGGGACGGCTGAGGACCTCCGTTTTCCTGGGTCTCGCCGCCTTCCTCCTCCAGGATAACCGTGCTGTCTCCTGTCTCGGTCTCTTCCTCGGAGGAATGGACCACTGCTCCGTTCCTTAAATCCTTGTAAATTCCCGCAAGAACCGTATCGCTCTCAATGGCCTGTCTCAGCCTCTCATTGACCTGGTTGGACAGCAGCTTCACATCCTCAGACTGGTTCTGCTTCGCCACATAATCCGCCTCGTCACCCACTACATTCTCCCGGATAATGTAATTGCCGTTGTCATCCTTGACCACATAGCACCACATAAGGCCCGGCGCCAATGTCTCCACGCGTCTGAACTTCACCTCATAGGTGACATAGGCCACATAGGAATCCTCTGTAAGTCCCGGCTTGGTATAGCAGACGATATCCACATAATCCTCAATGTATACCGCCTCATTCTTCAGTTCTTCCTTTCGCGCATCCAGCCCTGTATCATCGCTCTTCCCGAATATCCGGTACAGGGTCTGCGCATCCTGGTCCACCTTGGCCTGAAAATACTCGCTAATCAGCTGGTTTACCTGGGGTATCTCGTCCTTTTTCAGCTCATACTGGGAAAAATCCGTGGTGTACTGGTTGTTGTCCGGCTCCACCCCGCTATCATCCGGCGCTGCGGAGCTGTCGCTGCTTATATTGATATCCTCATCCGTGGAAAGTGACACGTCCGTTGGGGCGGATGCTTCCTTATCCGACGGTTTCCTGTCCATCACCAGTATAACTGCCACCAGCACCAGCACAATAACCAGCGGGATTGCCGCCATGCGCATATATTTTATCTTATCGTCCGCAGAACGTCTGCTGCCTGTCCTTCTTCTGTTTTGTCTCATGATTCAATCCTCCTGTCCCGACTGCGAAGCCCGGAGTATGTTAGTGTTCAAGTATCTCCGCTCTATTCTAGCAAAAAGCGGTTCAAATTGCAATCTGTACCAAAAAAATACCGCAGATAATCCAACACTGAAACAGATTATCTGCGGAATCCTCACAAGGGCATTCTGCCCCTTTTTGACCAATACAAAATGCGTCTGATAGGAATCGAACCTACGCACGCGGCTCCGGAGGCCACTGCTCTATCCACTGAGCTACAGACGCATCCCTATTATGATACTATATTTTTTCCAAAACTTCAAGTCCTAATTTTACACTTTTATCCTTTTCTTCTTTCCCACCAGCTTAAACACAGAATCCATCAGAAACACCGCCAGGGCTATGGCACCCGCAATCTGAAGAGTTTCCACCAGGTAATACATGGATTCCTCCCTGCTGTTGCGGATAACATAATATACACTGTTATAGATGGATGTACCGGGCACCAGGGGTAAAATTCCCGGCACCAGGAACACACTGACCGGCGCCCTGAAAATCCTGGCAAACAGATGTCCCATAAGAGCCACGGACAGACTGGAAAGAAATGCTCCCAGTATCATGGAGCCGGTGCCTGCCTTTACCACCAGATATACCAGCCAGCACACCCCGCCGGTCAGCCCTGACCAGCCCAGGTATTTTCTCGGCATCTCCAACACCAGCCCAAAGCTGAGCACTGCCATAAACGAACCTGCCACCTGAATCGCAGCTACCATATTCCGCCTCCTCCTGTCAGCTGATGGAACAGTGCCATGCCCGCACCCACTCCGGCCGCCACTGCGAGAGCAGTTACCACTGCCTCCAGCATTCTGGCTGCCCCCGAGGAATAATCCCCGTTCAGAGTATCCCGTACCGCCGTGGTAAAGATAACGCCGGGCAGCAAAGGCATGATGGCACTGATGATAACCACGTCATTACTGGCCCCGGTCAGAATCCACCGGTTCATGGCCAGGGCAGCTATCCCGATGGTAAATGCCCCCAGACCATTGACGCAGAAATCATTGAATCCCAAACCTGATATGGCGTATACCACCAATCCCAGAATCCCGCCGATCACCGCAGCTCCCAGGCAATCCGCAGGTCTCCCGCCAAGGACCACGCCGAAGAATACGGCGATAAACGCATAACTGAGGGCCTTTAACTCCCTTTTATACTGACAGCTGTCCTTTATTTCCTCCAGCTCCCGGTAGGCCTCCTCAGGGCTCATAAGACCGCCGCACAGCCTTCTGGACACCTCATTCACACGGTATATCCGGTTCAGGTTGGTAGAGCGCGCCTCCACTCTCCGAACCAGGGTCAGCGCCTCTCCCTCAGGGCTGTCCAGACTCACAAAAATGCCTGTGCTGAATACCATGGTCTGTGCATTTCTGTCATGGCAGCACCCCAGTATATAATGTATGGTTCCCTCTATCCTGGCAATCTCGGCTCCGCTGATCAGCATGATTTCCCCGGCCAGGACAGCGGTACTGGCTATCAGATGGTCCTCGCTCCAATGATGTTCGTCCACTCGTCTCCATTCCTTTCTGAAACTATAATCGAGTATATCAGTACCATGACCATCCGTCAATTTCATTTCTTGCCATTTTCCCGTGATTTCCCCACCATTCCCGTCCATATAGTCGATAAAATGACAATATACCCCTGGAAATCCCCATAGAATACGGCTTTTTCCGCCCTGTGCCTGTCTCTGCCGGCCCGGCAGCAAAAAAATCCCTTTCCCGTCTATTGACAATCATGGCCTTATGGATTAAGCTGGTGTCAATTCATTTACTTTCTGATATTCATGTAATATCTGATATTCATTTATAGTTTGATATTCATTTTATCCATCTTAAATTTATCCAAGGCAATTTCATCGGAAGTTTCCCTTATTAGCCAGTTCAGAAAACCTTATTATTCAGTTCAGTAAAGATATGGAACTGTTATTCAGTTTACATAAATATCATCAAAAAGGGGGTATACATTTGGTATACGAACAATTTTTAGCTGCTGTAAAAAAACGTATGGAGGCAGAGCTGGGAAGCAGCTATGAGCTGGAGCTGCACAAGGTTCCCAAAAACAACGGACTCATTCTGGATGGACTATGCATCACCAGAGGGAATGCCCATATTGCTCCTGCCATCTACCTGAATCCCTGCTATGACCAGTACCGTAAGGGAATGTCTTTGGACCAGATTGTGGCAGAACTTCTGACCATGTACCGCCAGAACGATACGCCGCCTCCCCTGAATTATGAGATGCTGTCCGATTATGAAGGCATACGCTCTAATATTGCCTGCAAACTGATACATGCTGCCTCCAATGAAGCCATTCTGAAGGATGTCCCTTACATTCCCTGGATGGACCTGGCCATTGTATTCTATCTCTGCATACATGAGGATGACACCGGCCTCATGACCGCCATGATTCACAACAGTCATCTGCGCATCTGGAACATTTCCCTGGAAGATTTGAAAACATCTGCCCTGTCCAATTCTCCCCGTCTGTTTCCTCCTGTCATCTCCAGCATGGCTTGTATCATCGAGGAGATGAACCGCGGACTGAATCCCCATTTTCAAGAAACCCATCCAAAGCCGGAAACCCCTGCTCCGTTTTACGTTCTCAGCAACCGTTCCGGTATCAACGGCGCTGCCTGTATCCTGTATGAGGACGTATTAAAAAACTTCGCGGACGGGGTGGAAAAGAATTTAATCATCCTTCCATCCAGCATCCACGAAGTCCTGCTGCTGCCTGACGACGGCGATATATCCTATGAGGAGATGAGCCGGCTGGTGACTCACATTAACCGGTCCGAGGTCCCTGAGGAAGACCGCCTGTCCAATCAGGTATATCTCTATTCAAGGGAAACGGGGGAGGTCACCATGGCATCCTCCGGCCCCGCTTCCATTTGCTGACCTTAAAATTCCGGGCAGCCCAGGCTGTTCCCCTGTACGGTCCTTATCCAAATATAAGACTGCCCAGCTGAAATACCAGCATTGCCCCTGCCCAGGCCACGGCCAGCTGGAACAGCACCATTCCTATGGTCCATCTCCAGGATCCTGTCTCCCGTTTAATGGTTGCCACTGCCGCGATACAGGGTGAATACAGGAGACAGAATATCATCAGGGCATAGGCGTTCACACCTCCAAAACCAGCCATGGCGAGCTGAGTGGAAAGCGCTGTCATACCGGCAGCGGAGTTTACATTGCTGATTCCGTACAGCACGCTGAAACTGGAGACAACCACTTCCTTTGCAGAGAGGCCGGAAATAAGGGCCACTGCCACCTGCCACTGCCCCAGACCAGCTGGCCTCAGAACCGGCACCAGAACATGACCGATGATTGCGGCAAAGCTGTGGGACACATCAGACACGAATCCCTCCGGCCCAAGGTTCAGCACGAACCAGAGCACGATGGAGGCAATGAAAATTGTGGTTCCAGCCTTGCTGAGATAGTCCTTCACCTTATCCCATACATAGATGGATACCGTGCGGCCGTTAGGCGTCTTATACTCGGGCAGCTCAATCAGCAGGGCGTTCTGGGCGCTGTCATTCTTTCCATGGATATGTACGATAAACGCCACCAGGATTGCCATGCACAGGCCGATGATATAGAGGGAGTAGGCCACTATCAGAGCCCTGTCCGGAAAAAACATTTCCGCAAATAATACGTAAATCGGCAGCCTGGCGGAACAGGACATAAAGGGTGTGATTAAAATAGTCCTCCGCCTGTCCTTCACACTCTCCAGAGCCCTGGTAGCCATAACCGCAGGAACCGTACAGCCAAACCCTAAAAGCATGGGTAAAAACGCCTTACCGGATAGCCCTACCATACCCATGGTTTCATTCATCACATACGCTACCCTTGCCATATATCCGCTGTCCTCCAGGAAAGCCAGGGCAAGGAACAGGATGAAAATATTGGGCAGGAAAGTAAGTATACCTCCCACGCCTGCAATGATGCCGTCCACGATCAGGGAGGTGATCCACTGAGCCGCGTGGACACTGGTAAGAAGTGACAGGACTGCACCGGAAAACATATCCAGACCCATCTGGAAATACTCCTTTAAAAAATCACCCACTGTAAACGTCAGGAAAAATACCAGAGCCATGATCCCCAAGAACACAGGAATTCCCCATACAGGATGGGTCATAAGCCGGTCCACCTTATCCGTGGTAGCAGCCTTTTCATCCTTATTAAAAAGGCACTCCTTTATGACCTCTTCTATATAATCATACTTCTCGTTGATAATCTGTTTTTCATAATTGCGTGGAAGAATCACGGCAATATCGTCCAGAGGATGATCGTCAATCACCACCTGGTCAAACTCCAGGAACTTAATGGCATGCCAGCGCATATTATCCATCTCGCCGTACTTTTTATACAGCGCTTCCTCAATCAGCCTGATTTTCTCCTCCACCTCCTGGCTGTAGCGTATAACCACCCCCTGAGGTCCCTCCTCATAGTGGTGGACCACTGCGTGCATCAGCACATCCAGTCCTGTCCGTTTCCTGGCTGATACAGGGACAACCGGTATCTCACCCAGCAGCTCCGGGAGACGGTGCATATCAATTTCCATACCCCGCTCTTCCACAATATCCATCATATTCAGTGCCAGGATTACCGGCTTCTTAAGCTCAATGAGCTGCATGGTAAGATACAGGTTTCTCTCCAGGGAAGACGCATCCACCACATTGATGATGACATCCACACCGCCGTCCTCAATACATTTGCGGGTGACCTTTTCCTCTATGGTATAGGAGGTAAGGCTGTAGATGCCCGGCAGATCGATAACCTTGATGGGACGCCCTTTATAGCTGGTTTCGCCTTCCACCCGCTCCACCGTAACACCGGGCCAGTTAGCCACCTTAAGTTTAGCGCCGGTAAAGGCGTTAAACAACGTGGTCTTGCCGCAGTTGGGATTGCCTACAAATCCAACTGTGATCGGCGTCCTGTCATCCTCATGCTGATCTTGGAAATCCATCTTCTTCGCCCCGCTGTCTCCCAGAATCACACTGCCGTACGTATCCGTCCCATCTGCTCTTGCGCGTCCGTTCATGATGCCTGTTCCTCCCTGACCGTAATACCTTCGGACAAGCGCTTTCCCAAGGCCAGACGCGTCCCGCGCACCTTGATGATAACGCTTCCGCTGCCTTTCTTATTCAATATATTCACAGGCGTCCCCTCATTGACCCCCAGGGCCTCAAGACGTCTGGTAATGCTCTCATCCACCTGCACGCCCGATACAACATACCGGCCGCCGATCTCACACTCATTCAGCTTTTTCTGCATTGATGCCTGTCTCCTTTTGTAGTTACATTTAAACCATATTCATTGTATGCTTAATGCGAAAAAATGTCAATAAAAAGAGTTTGTTATGACAAACTCAATTCAAAAAAAGATACAGCGAATCTCTCCGCTGCATCTTTTCCTGCTTTTTCTCTATATTTCTTTATGTTTCCGTTCTGTATATTCGTATTAAGATTTACTGCACCCAGGCTCCTGAACCATCCACATATTTTCCGTCCGGCGTCCATGTATTATAATACATGGCTCCATTGGTGCCCAGATAGTAATACTTGCCATTAATAGCCTGCCAGCCGGTCTGCATGGCGCCGCTGGGGTCTAAGTAATACCACTGTCCGCCCAGCCTCTGCCAGCCGGTCTGCATGGCGCCGCTGCCGTCCAGATAATACCATCTGCCATTAATGGCCTGCCAGCCGGTCTGCATCTCACCGCTGCCGTTCATATAATACCATTTGCCGTTGATAGCCTGCCAGCCGGTCATCATGATACCGTTGGAAGGGTTCAGATAGTACCAGGTCCCATCCAGCTTCTGCCAGCCGGTAACAATATACCCCTTGTTATTGAAATAATACCATGCGCCGTTAATCTGTTTCCAACAGGAGGCCGGATATCCGCCGGTATCATATGCATACCATACACCAGTACCATCCTGCTCCCAATGTCCGCTTCCGCCATAGCGGCCAAGCTCATCCTCATCAATATACAGGGAGTTGGAATCCTCGGACCATTCACCTGTCTTATTATTGTAACGGGAAATAGCCCTTACACGGAAGGTATAGTCTCCCTCCCGGTTAAAATAACCTGCAAAATTATATGAGGTTCCTGTAGTGCTGACCGTAGTGACTGTCTTGTCGTCGCGGAGCAGCTTTACATCATAGCTCTTAGCGCCTTCAATCTCCTCCCACTCAGCCGTGGTATCATTCCATTCCAGCTCCGACGCACCCTGAAGCTTGCCGCCGATACGTTTTAACTCAGCATACACTTCAATGTACTGGCCATCGTCATAAATCTTTGCTTTTTTGAAATCCGCATTACATCCGGAAAGAGAGAAGTGGCTTTTGGATGTATAGGAGAACTTGTATCCGTCCTTGGCAGACAGCTCCACCTTTACCTCAGGTATGTCGCCTACGGTCCAGGTATCCTGGTCCTCTATATTGGTATACTCGGCAGAGTCCACTTCAAATCCGCTGCTGCCGGCCTTAACCGTAATGTCTCCTATTTCGTCCCCGCTCTCCGGCGCCTTTGAATAGGAAAAACTCAGCTTCACCGTGTCAATCTTTTTATCCGCTGCCAATGCAGTAAAACTACTGCCCAATGCCATAGATGCTGCCAGCAGCAGACATAGCCCTCTTTTTCTCCTCATAAAACTTATCCTCCTCGTCTATATTTGCAATCAATTGTTATTTATTGCCTATCTTTATTATAAAGTAGTGACATCTATTGTACAATTTAATAATCCTTAAGAGAATATTACATTTTTAGGTACAATGTTCCATGAGTTACAGAAAATTACATGTCTTGCAGCATTTTCTTAATTTCTATCATTCTGTCACGCAGCCTTGCCGCTTCCTCGAAATTCAGCTCCGCAGCAGCCTGGTGCATCTTCTTTTCCAGTTCCTTTGACAGCTTCTTTAATTCCTTCTCGTCCATGGACTCGGGATCCTTCTTAAAGTGCTTGTCATCTGCATTCACTGCCTTGGATATGGCAATCAAATCCCTGACAGCCTTTTTGATGGTGGTGGGTGTGATTCCATGATCCTCGTTGTACTTCTGCTGTATCTGGCGTCTTCGGTTGGTCTCCTCGATTGCCACAGCCATGGAGTCCGTCACCTTGTCCGCATACATAATGACATGACCTTCGCTGTTGCGGGCTGCACGGCCAATGGTCTGAATCAGGGATGTCTCTGAACGCAGGAATCCCTCTTTATCCGCGTCCAGGATAGCCACCAGTGTAATTTCAGGAATATCCAGTCCTTCCCGCAGCAGGTTGATGCCCACCAGGACATCGAACACATCCATTCGCATATCCCGGATGATTTCAGCCCGCTCCAACGTATCAATATCCGAATGAAGATACTTAACCCGGATACCTACCTCTCTCATGTAGTCGGTGAGGTCCTCTGCCATCCGTTTGGTCAGAGTGGTGATAAGTACTTTGTGATGGGCCGCCACCTCCTTGTTCACTTCAGAAACCAGGTCATCAATCTGGCCCTCCACAGGCCGCACCGATATCTCCGGATCCAGAAGTCCGGTGGGACGTATGATTTGTTCCACCCTCATAAGCTCATGTTCTGCCTCGTAGGCAGAGGGAGTCGCAGAAACAAACATCATCTGATTGATTTTAGACTCAAACTCAGGAAACGCCAGAGGCCTGTTATCCAGAGCAGATGGGAGGCGGAATCCAAAGTCCACCAGCGTGGTCTTTCTGGACCGGTCGCCGGCATACATTCCGCGCACCTGTGGAAGGGTTATGTGGGATTCATCCACAATAATCAGGAAATCTTCCGGGAAATAATCAATGAGTGTACAGGGTGGTTCCCCGGGCAGGCCTCCTGTCAGATGTCGGGAATAATTCTCAATGCCCGAACAAAATCCGGTCTCACGCATCATCTCCACATCAAAGTTTGTCCGTTCCGATATGCGCTGGGCCTCCAGAAGCTTATCCTCACTCTTAAAAAACGTGACACGCTCCTCCAGCTCTGTCAGAATGTTCTCTGTGGCTTCCATCATCTTCTCCTTCGGCACCACATAATGGGATGCCGGGAAAATAGCCACATGGCCCAGCTGGGCTTTGGTTTCATCGGTCAGCGTATCAATTTCTGATATCCGGTCCACCTCATCCCCAAAAAATTCCACCCGGTAGGCCACCCCATCGGAGTATGCCGGATATATATCCAGAACATCCCCCCTCACCCGGAAAGTTCCCCGCTTAAAGTCCATATCGTTCCTGTCATACTGGATGTCAATAAGCTTATGAATGACCTCATCCCGGTCCTTAATCATACCGGGTCTCAGCGAAATGACCATCTCCTTATAATCAATAGGGCTGCCCAGGCCGTAGATACAGGATACGGAAGCCACGATAATCACATCCTCCCGTTCTGACAGGGCGGCGGTGGCGGAATGGCGCAGCTTGTCTATCTCATCATTAATGGAAGAATCCTTTTCAATGTAGGTGTCCGTGGACGGAACGTAGGCTTCGGGTTGGTAGTAGTCGTAATAGCTCACAAAATACTCCACCGCATTCTTCGGAAAAAACTCTTTGAACTCGGAATAAAGCTGGGCGGCCAGGGTTTTGTTGTGGGCAATGATAAGGGTAGGCTTTTGTAATTGCTGGATTACGTTAGCCATAGTAAAGGTCTTTCCAGAGCCTGTAACCCCTAGTAAAGTCTCGAATTGGTTGCCTTCTTTGAAGCCTTTAACCAGCTGCTCAATGGCCTGCGGCTGGTCGCCGGTGGGCTGAAATTCTGATACTAATTCAAAATGATCCATAGTGAAGTCTCCTTTATAGTATACAAATACGTAAAATGTAACTATGTTTTCATAATTCTATCCCCTTGGCCCGGGTTCTCTCTCGGCCTTCTTTATCTTTTGATTGAAATTGACTTCCTTTCTTCTCGTTGATACTTCTTGATCCTGAGTCGTTGACCACCGATATATCTGCCCAATGTTTCCATAAACACGTTTAAAAAGAAATGACGTGCCCCACTGTGTTCTCCGGAAAAAGCTTTTTGAACTTACTTCGGAACCGGGCGGGCAGAGTATATTGTGGAATGTAATAACCCGGTAAAAAATACTTGTAGGAAAGGTCATTAAAAATTATAACATAGACAGCCTGAAAAGTATAGGCGGAGGCAGGAACATTTGTTCTTTTTTATCCAACTGATCTTTCTTAACACGTTCTGAGCAGCTGATTGTCTGCTCCATCTTGTCATTACGGCAGCGGAAAGCAATTCCAGACAAAATATAGCAGAACAGAAAAAGCCCTGTGGATTGCTTTTCCACAGAGCCTTCCCACAGAGCTTTTTCATAAAACTTTTTGATAGGCAACGCGCCAAGCTGCACATAAACCTTCCGGATTCCCTTTTGATTCATAATCCTAGAACTATCTAATCCATCTCCGCAGTGTTTCCATAAAACGCTCCACTTCAATGGGTTTTGCCACATGGTCGTTCATGCCGGCGCAGTGTGCCTTTCCAATATCAGTGGCAAAGGCATTGGCTGTCAGAGCCAGGATGGGAACCGTTCTGGCATCCTCCCGCGTCAGCGCTCGGATTGCTTCAGAAGCCTGATAACCATCCATCACCGGCATTTGGATATCCATTAAAATACAGTCATATTCTTCCGGCCCGGAAGACGCAAACTTCTCCACTGCAAGCCGGCCGTTCTCAGCCTCGTCAATCAGAAAGCCATGCATCTTCAGCAGCTCCACAGCGATTTCACGGTTGAGTTGATTGTCCTCCACCAGCAGAATCCGCTTTCCTTCCATGATGGTGTAAACTTCCCCGCCGGGAAGCGATGAGGCATCGGTGCGCCCCTCCCGGCAGAACTGGTGGAAGGTATGGGCCACCTTGGACCTGAACAGAGGCTTGGTGATAAAGGCGTCTGCTCCCGCCATCCTAAACTCGTCCTCAATCTCGGAGTAGTCATAGGCGGATACCACAATGATGGGAACATCCATCCCCAGCTTCCTTCGAATCACCTTGAGCGTTTCCAGTCCGTCCATTCCAGGCATCTTCCAGTCCAAAATAAGGGAGAAGAAGTCGTCCTCCGCCTCATGGGCTTCCACAACGCGGCGAATGGCTTCTTTGCCCGAGAGTACCCAGCTGCTCCGCATCCCCAGATCATCCAGAATCTCGGCGGCGCTTTCGCAGATAACCTGGTCATCATCCACCACAAGTACCGGCAGCCCGGAGAGCTCTGCATTGTTATCCTCTGCCTCTTCGCACAGCTTAAAGGATACAGCCACAATAAACTGGCTTCCTTCTCCCAGGACGCTCTTAACCTCAATCGTGCCATTCATCATGCTGACAATATTCTGGGTAATAGCCATGCCAAGACCTGTCCCCTGTATCTGGTTGGTCTTTGACTCCTCGGTCCGGGAGAAAGGTTCAAAAATATGAGGGATGAAATCTCCGGACATCCCAATTCCGTTGTCGGTGACGATAAATTCATACTGCCCCTTGCCCTTTGCAAAAGCCGGAATTTCACGGACCCTGAGACCCACACTGCCTCCCTCAGGGGTATATTTTATGGCATTGGAGAGCAGGTTCACCAGAACCTGCTGCAGGCGGTTCTGATCTGTTACCACTTTTTCATGCCGCACATGGTCAGCGTTAATCTGCAGCTCCAGGTGTTTTTCCGCGGCCAGAGGCCTGAATACATCCATAACGTCCTCAATCAGCTCTGGCAGCGAAACGTTCTCTGAAATAAGATCGATTTTCCCGCTTTCGATTCTGGACATATCCAATACCTCATTGATAAGGTTTAAAAGATGTCGGCTGGAAACATTGATTTTATTCAGGCAGTCTTGTATCTTTTCCGGAGATTGCAGGTTCGCCTGCGCAATAACCGCCATGCCGATGATAGCGTTCATTGGCGTGCGAATATCATGGGACATGGATGAAAGGAAGTTGGTCTTTGCATCGTTGGCGATTTGTGCTGCCTGGCAGGCATCTTCCAGGGCCTGCCTCTGCCGGGCCTGCTCCGTGCGCTCCGCCGTGACGTCAATACCAACCGTATAATAGGAGGGAATACCGTCCCAGTTCTCCTCCCCGCTGACATAGCTGCATGTCATCAGTAAAATCTTAACCTTACCGTCCTGAGTGAAAATGCGGCTCTCCACCATAGTGGGCCTGCCAGTCTCCCTGGACTGCAGCATAACAGCAGCAACGCGTTCCTTATCGTCCGGGTGTACATAACTGCACTGGGAATGCATCTCCTGCTCGAACTCTTCTTTCGTATATCCAATCAGGTCCAAAAAACTGCCGCTGTACCAGAGGACAGTCCGCATATCCCGTCCGTCCACCCGCGCCAGCCCGCCGGGGACGCTGCGAACCAACGCATCCCGCTCCTGGTCCTTCTTTGCCAGCTTATATTCCGTGCTGTACATATCATGGGAAAGCTCCAGCCGCGCCCGGTGTCCTTCCCAGTCGATAATCCTGTTCTTAATTCGGAATGTCCGCTCCAAAACCGGGTTCTGGAACTCCCACTCGTAAAATTCATTCTCGGTTATTTTGCTGTTGGTACAGAACGGGCAGGGACTCGTCCTTCCCTGGATTACTTCATAACACTTACGCCCCGCCGCTTTCACCGCCGGCATCCCCAGTACCTCGCAGGAATGCTGGTTCACATACAGCAGCTCATAGGTGTCCATATCGCTGATATATGCATTGCCCTCGTATGTATCCAGCATAAAATGGAAATACTGCAGCTTCTGCCGGTAGAGCCGTTCCAGTTCCTCTTTCCCGGCAGCCAGGGCATCCACTCCCGCAAGCTCTGCCTGCAATACCTTCCCGCCCGCTAAAGAATCCTCCCTGACGGTCCCATAAAGATGTTTCCAGGAATATCCGCCCTCCTTAAGGGGCAGACGGACAGTCAGTTCAATATCCTGCCTTTCATTCTCAACCGCCTGGGTCAGTTCCTGCCGGATACAGGAAAACACATCGGGCATCGCTGCATAATACTGCCGCAGTGTGGAAAAGAGGCCGCCAAAACGTTCAGCGGTATATCCAATACCACTGAAAAAGCTGGAATTCCCCCATAGAAAAGTCAGATCCTCGTCCAGCAGGCAACATATTATACCTGTTCTCAGAGCTTCCAGGACTGCCGGACACTTGATTACTGTATTTTCAGCTGCATGTGCGCTGTCCTGCTCTGTCATATCTCCCATAATTCAACCATCCATTCCAAATCTAATCTGTGAGAATCAATTTCCTTTATATTATATAATCGCGGCTTCTCAACATACCACGGGCTTCTCAAATATATTATGTAAGTATAGCAAAAGCCGTAGTAAATAGCAATAGCCTGTCTGGAAATGCAGACAGTACAAAAGCCCCGGCCATAATAGCCATGACCGGGGCCCTGTTCCACACTTCTTATTTGTTTTCCTTCAACACCTGGACTGCCTTCTGAAGCTGGTTATCTTCCTCCGGCTTCACCACTGCCTGGGTTTTAAGCTTCTCATCCAGTTCCACTTCCACATCCGGTTCTATTCCCTTTCCGTGCAGGTCAAAACCGCTGGGCGTGTAGTAATGGGCTGTGGTAATCTTGATGGCGGAACCGTCTCCCAGAGGTATCAGGTTCTGTACAATTCCCTTTCCGTAGCTGGTGGTTCCCACCACGGTGGCCCAGTCATAATCCTTCAGCGCGCCTGTAAACACCTCGGAAGCGCTGGCTGAGTCCCCATTAACCAGAATGACAATGGGCATTTTCAGCTCATGACCGTCTGAGGCGGTAAATACATCGCCCTTTTCATTCTTGTCGGCCGTGTAAACAATCAGGGTTTTTCCCTTGCCCTTTTCATACTGGTCCAAATCATCGGGGAGAATATAATCCACCATCTTAACAGCGCTGTCCAGGACTCCGCCCGGATTGCTCCGCAGGTCGATAATCAGCCCCTCCATACCGTCCTTCTGCAGCTCATCCACTGCCTGCTCAAACTGCTCCACTGTAATCACATCAAATTCCGAGACTGCAATCCGGCCGATTTTATCGTCCAGCATGCTGTATTCCACAGTGGGCACTTCGATTTTGCGCCGCGTAACGGACATATCCACATACTCGTCTTTGTCTGCCCTGTACACCGTGATAGCCACATCCGTGCCTTCTTCGCCCTTGATGTAATTGTTCACCAGCACATCCAGACTTTCGGAAGCCACCAGGGTATCGCCCACCTTATATATAATGTCTCCGGGCTGCATCCCTGCCTCCAGGGCCGGAGAACCCTCGAACACCTTCACGATGGTACATAACCCCGTGGTTCTGTTCTGGCTTAACATGGCTCCGATACCGGAGTAGGTTCCCTTTGTGCTGTCATTGATGGAACGGAAATCCTCCTCCGTATAATACGTGGAATAAGGGTCATCCAGGCCAGCCAGCATTCCTCTGTAAATAAAATCCTCCACATTTCCGGCGTCCTCGTCGTACAGGAAGTGAAGATCTATGATTTGCTGAATCATGGACATCTTGGCCGTAACCCGGTCAAAGTCCACGCCGCCTTCATGGCTGCTTCCGTCTGTGATTCCCGGTCCCTTGCCCTCGATGGCCACGCTGGGCTGACGGCTCATAACCCGTTTACCAAAGATATAGATGCCGGCCGACATGCCCACCACAATCAATCCCACAAAGGCGGTTACAAGGGCTCCCACCAGAGCCCCGGCCCAGAACCGGTTCTTTCCTGAGCCGTTCCGGTTCCCGTCCTGGGGTCCCGGTCCGTTGTCCCTGTAGGGACCATCCGGCTGTCCGCCCATATTATGTTCCTGTCTGTCAAATTCACGATTTTCCAATTTACGTCTCCTATCTGTCCGTTCCCTCTATCCTATGACAGGTCACGGGCTTACATAACTTCGGGGATTTACATAGGTGCCCCCTGAGCGGATTCCGAAATGCAGGTGGGGACCGGTGGAATAACCGGTGGAACCTACCTTTGCAATCACCTGGCCTTTTGTCACCTTTTCCCCCACGCCCACCAGCAGCTTGGAGCTGTGCATGTAGACCGTGCTCACCCCGCCTCCGTGGTCAATCATAATATAATTGCCCGCCGAATAGCTGTATGTAGATATCACCACCTCGCCATCAGCCGCAGCAATGATATCCGCCCCTGTGCTGGCACTGATATCAATTCCCTTATGGTTGCTGGATGCCCCTTCTGTGGGAGACTCCCTGTCTCCAAAATTAGAGGTAATCCTGCTGCTGGACGGACAGGGCCACTTAAAACTAATATTCCCCAAATTCGATACGGTATACGTCTTGCCGGCTGCTTCCGCCTTTTTTCTGGCTTCCTCTTCCCTCCGCTTCATCTCGGCCTCGATTCGCTTCATCTGATCTTCCTGGGCTTTGATGTCTGCATTGTACTGGTCCAGCTCATCCTGGGCCATGGCAATCTTGGAATTATAGGAATCCAGCTCCTTCTGCTTGGAATCCATCAGCTGCTGCATGGAAGCCTGTTTGGCCTGGGTGGACTCCTGAAGCACCAAAAGCTCCCCATGCTCCTTCTCCAGGTTCTGTTCTCTGGCAGCCACCTGCTCCTTTGCAGAAGCATAAGCTGTCAGCATCTTCCTGTCATATTCCGCAATCTGGCTCACGTATTCCGCGCGGTTTAACAGCTCCGATATGCTGCCGGACTCCATAACCATATCCAGCAGATTGTTCTGGCCGTTCTCATACATGTACTTGATGCGCAGCTTCATGCTGTCATACTGGTGCTCTTCCTCGCGTCTGGCCTCCTCTAACTGTATCTGGGCCTGGTCTATCTCCTCTTCCTTAAGGGTAATCCGGTTTCCCAGCTGTTCCAGCTCCTCTGCCAGGGAGGACAGACTGCCGTCCAGCTTCTTCACATAAGCTGCCGTATCTGCCTTTAATCCCTCCAGCTGGTTCAGGGTACTCTCCACCTTCTTCTTTTCCTCTTCCAAAGCAGATACCTGTTTCTTGGCATCCTCTATCTCCACACTGGTGGCGTAGGCCGAAAATGCCGCCATACCGCCCATCAAAAGACCGCCTGACAGCGCTGCCGCACAAATCCAATGTCTTATCCTCATTCACATCCTCCTTCCCTATACCTTCAAGTGACGGTGGATGGTAAAATAACTGACAAAAAAACCAATGCCCACACCCAGGCACCCGGCTGTTGCAGCCATATAGGGAAATATATTTCCCAGAGGTATTGGTTCAAACATGCCTGTCAGCATCTGATAATGCTCACTGATATAGATGACCGCCCTCTGGTAAAGCGCATACATGCCTGCCAGCGGCACCGCTGCTCCCAAAGCGCCAAGGAGCACGCCCTCCACCACAAAAGGCGCACGAATCATATAATTGGTGGCGCCGATTAAGCGCATGATTTCATTTTCCCTCCTGCGGAAGGCCGCGGCCACGGAAATGGTATTGCTAATCAGGAAAACCGCCACGGCCAGCAGTACGCAGATAATAACGGCCGACATGGCCCCAACCATCTTTCCCGCACTGGTCAGCCCGGCCACAGCCGTACTGGAATAGCGCACCTTTCTCACGCCCTCCATGCCTTCCAGACGCTCCACGATTTTATCCTGTTCCTCAATATTATTGAGAAATATCTCATAGGAGGCGGAACCGGACAGCGGATTGTCGTCTGCAAATCCCTCTGCCAGCTCCTCCATCCCCTCAAAATAATCTGTCTTAAAGTTCTCCCATGCCTGGGCAGCGGATATGTACTGCGCCTCCCGCACCTCTTCCCAGCCCCGGATACCATCGCCGGCAGCCAGAATCTGCTCCTCCGGCATATCCTCATCAAAAAATACAGTGATTCCCACTGTTGTCTCTGCTGTCTTTGCCACATTCTGCACATTGGCTATCAGGGCGAAAAAAAGACAGAATAAAAAAATACATGCAGAAATAGTCGCTATAGATGCCAGCGAAAACAAAATATTTCTGCATATATTAATGATGCCCTGTTTCAGGCAATACCAAAATGTACTGATTCTCATTGCTGTTCATTTGCCTTTCCGGCGGAATAAGCATACCCGTAAGCTCTCCAGAGCCGCTGCGGCAGCACCCTAATAATATCCGCCCACATCACTGATAACCGACCCCCGTTCCATGGTAATGATCCGCTTGTTCATCTCATCCACCATTTCCTGACTGTGTGTAATCACAATCACAGTAGTCCCCCTCTGGTTAATCTCCTCCAGAAGCCTCATGATTTCATGGGTATTAAAGCTGTCCAGGTTACCGGTGGGCTCGTCTGCAAGGAGCACCTCAGGGTCATTGATCAAAGCCCTGGCGATGGCCACTCTCTGCTGCTCGCCTCCGGACAGCTGTCTGGGGTAGGCCTTGTACTTGGACGACAGCCCGACCAGCCTGAGCATCTCCGGCACTGTTTCCCGGATTATCCTGGGCGGCACCCCGATTACCCTCTGGGCAAATGCAACATTCTCAAACACAGTGCGGTCCTTCAGGAGTCTGAAATCCTGAAAGACCACGCCTAATCTTCTGCGGTATTTGGGAACATACCTTCTCGGCATCCTTCCCAGGTCCATATCGTTCACCACAATACGTCCCTTTGTGGGTTCCAGCTCCTTGAGGAGCAGCTTCATCAGCGTACTCTTGCCGGAACCGCTTCTTCCTACGATGAACACGAACTCACCGTCATCAATGGTAAGGGATACATCCTTAATGGCCTTGTTCCCTGTCTCGTAGGTTTTGCTCACATTGCTTATCTCTATCATCCACCGACTCCGGCCTAATAATCCAGGCTTTCCATATACTTCATATACTTGGCAACCATCAGGGCAATCTTAAAGGTGATGGCGTCCTCAAAAATGCGCAGATCTAATCCGGTGCTCTTCTGAAGCTTATCCAGACGGTATACAAGGGTATTCCTGTGGATATAAAGCTGTCTGGAGGTCTCGGACACATTCAGGCTGTTCTCAAAGAACTTGTTGATAGTGGCCAGTGTCTCCTCATCAAACTCGTCCGGAGACTTGCCGTCAAATACCTCGCGGATAAACATTTTGCACAGCGGAATGGGCAGCTGATAAATCAGGCGTCCGATACCCAGGTTGTTGTAAGCGATAACGTTCTTATTGGCATAGAAAATCTTGCCTACGTCTAACGCCATCTTGGCTTCCTTGTAGGAACGGGAAACTTCCTTGATGTCATTGATAATGGTGCCGTATGCCACCCGCACCTTTGTCATGGCCTCGGTGTTAAGCATATCAAGTACGGTGTTGGCTGTTTTGTCCAGCTCCCCGTAGGTTTCTCCCTGGCGTACTTCCTTCACCAGAATAATGTTCTTCTCATCCACAGCTGTGATGAAATCCTTTGTCTTGGACGCGAAGAGGCTTCTCACTGTCTCCAGCGCATTGACATCCTTCTCGTTGTGGGTCTCGATGATATAGACCACACGCTTTACATCCGTGTCAATGTGCAGCTTCTTTGCCCTGTTGTAGATGTCTACCAGCAGCAGGTTGTCCAGAAGCAGGTTCTTGATAAAGTTATCCTTATCAAAACGCTCCTTATAAGCTACCAGCAGGTTCTGAATCTGGAATGCGGCCAGTTTGCCAACCATGTATACATCATCGCTGGCCCCCTTTGCTAAGAGGATGTATTCCAGCTGGTGCTCATCAAACACCTTGAAGAACTGGTATCCCTGGATAACCTGGCTGTCCGCCGGTGAGTCCACGAAAACCAGAACCGAGCTCTCGGAGTCTTCCGCATCGGTAAATGTAGAAGCCAGCACTTTTCCCTCTGTATCACATATACCCAAATCAATTCTTGTAATTGCCTTTAATCCATCCAGTGTGGTTTGAAGTATCTGATTTGAAATCATTCTATACTCTCCTTTTCAAACGTATTCGGAGTAACTAATATCCCTATTTTCATATTTTAATGCAAAATTACAAAAAAAGCAAGAGAGTTGTATACTCTCCTGCTTCTTTTTACCTTAATTTTCACTTACGGTTTGTTTGTATTAGTTAAGAACAACCAGTTCCGTATCCTTGTCGAAAATGTGAATCTTCTCTAAATCCATGGCCAGCTTGATGGTATCGCCAGGCCTTGCGGTGGTACGTGGATTTACCTTGGCAACAAAGTTGGCGTCCTCGATATCAAAGTATAACAGAACCTCGGAGCCTAACATCTCGTATACGCGGACAGTGGCCTCAAATACGCTCTTTGGAGACATGGCCAGGTAGGATTCCTCGTCGTGAAGGTCCTCGGGACGGATACCCAGGGTAACTACCTTTCCTATGTATCCGGCGTCCTCTAACTTCTTGGACTTGGCCTCTGAAAGGGCTACGGTGTGTCCGCCGAAGCTTAAGGTTGTCAGAGCACCGTCCTTGCCGACGGTTGCATCTATCATGTTCATCTGGGGAGCTCCGATGAATCCTGCCACAAACTTGTTGCATGGCTTATCATACAGATTCTGTGGATTATCCACCTGCTGGATGATGCCGTCCTTCATAACGACGATTCTGGTACCCAGTGTCATGGCCTCTGTCTGGTCATGAGTAACGTAGATAATGGTGGTCTCCAGTCTCTGGTGAAGCTTGGAAATCTCAACACGCATCTGTCCTCTCAGCTTTGCATCCAGGTTGGACAGCGGCTCGTCCATCAGGAATACCTTGGGGCTGCGGACAATGGCGCGTCCCATGGCAACACGCTGTCTCTGGCCGCCGGAAAGAGCCTTTGGCTTACGGTCCAGCAGATGCTCCAGGTCGAGAATCTTGGCTGCGTCATGCACTTTCTTGTCAATTTCATCCTTCGGCGTCTTTCTCAGTTTCAGACCGAAAGCCATATTGTCATATACAGACATATGTGGATACAGAGCATAGTTCTGGAATACCATGGCGATATCTCTGTCCTTTGGTTCAACGTCATTAACCAGCTTATCGTCGATGTAGAGTTCACCGGATGAGATGTCTTCCAGACCGGCAATCATACGAAGGGTTGTGGACTTACCGCATCCTGAAGGACCTACGAAAATGATAAATTCCTTGTCGGCGATTTCAAGATTGAATTCCTTAACTGCTACAAATCCATTTGGATATTTCTTTGTTACGTTCTTCAGTGATAAACTAGCCATTCTGTTTTTTCCTCCTAATAATACGCTTAACACATATGTGTTTTACCCTCTTTTGTAACTGCTCTTATAATACATGAAACCCCCTGGGGAATCCATATCGCAAATCCACAAAATCAAAATTGGGGTTTTAGCTAATTTGTATACGGGGAAAAAAAAATGTCCTAAATCACAAAGTATTCCAATATTTGCCGCCAACTTTTTGTTAATTATGTTAATCAACTGCGTTTTTCCCGAAAATATCGGCAAAAGCCACAAAATTCAGGGCCTAATATTCGATAAATCCTTCACCAAATACCTCTCTGGCATCACTTACAATAACAAATGCGCTGCTGTCAAACTCCGCCACAATCTCCTTTAACCGCACAATTTCTTTCTTCGAAACCACACAAAACAGCATCTTCTTTTCCTGGTCCGAGTACATCCCCCTGGCCTCCAGGCTGGTCACTCCCCTACCCATCTGTTCCATGATGGCCTCTGCAATCTCCCGGTAATGCCCGGAGATAATATAAGCCTGTTTGGAAAACTTAAGCCCCTCTATCAGGCCGTCCGTGACCTTAGCCACACAGAAAATGGCGATAAGGGCGTAAAGAGCGCTCCTGATGCCGAACACGGAGGCGCCCGCCACCACAATCAATCCGTCCAGCACCTGCATGATTTGGGCCAGGGTATAGTGCTTAAGGCGTTTCTGGATCAGGGCCGCCAGCAAATCCGTACCTCCGGTGGTGCAGCTGGTCAGAAACACCAGGCCGGTTCCCACACCGCTTATGATTCCCCCGAATAATGCTGACAGAAACAGGTCATTTCCCAGATAGGACGCCTCCGGCAGAACATACAGGGAAACAGAGAGCATGACCGTGGCGAACAGGGTGCGCTTGATAAACCGCCAGCCGCAGAAAAAGAATCCGGCTGCAAATAACGGGATATTTAACACTGTATTGGTCAGCCACAGAGGAACAGACCACAGTTCCTTGGCAATAATGGCCACGCCCGACACACCGCCCGTAACCATGCTCACAGGGTCGTAAATATTCTTGATGGCAAAGCCAATCAGGAATGTCCCTGCCACAATCATGGCATAATCCGCCGCCGGATTCCTCTTTTTCATGTCTCCCCGTCCTTTCCCCAACCCATGCCCCATGTACCGGAGCCGGCCTGCACCGTCTGCAGGCACAGGCAATCCGTTCCTCCGGCACATTTTATGCTGTACTAAAAAGTATGTGCCTTCCTTCCCCATTCCATACGCTTATACACGCTCAATCGTCTTGTCCGTAATACGAATCCTGCCTTCCTTTAAAAGCCTGCCCACGGCCCGCTTAAAGGCATTTTTGCTCATACTGAACTCGCGCATGATAACCTCCGGCTTTGCCTTGTCATTAAAGGGAAGCACGCCGTCGAATTCGTCCATGACCTTTAATACCTTCTCTGCGTCAGTCCCCATCTGCACATAGGATTTTTCCCTGACGCACAAATCCAGTTTTCCGTCCTCGCGCACCCTGGTAACCCTGGCCTGGACCGTATCCCCCTCCCTGAACCTGCCGTATAGCTCCTTTTTTGGAATAAGTCCGTAATATTTGTGGTCCACCGCCACAAAGGCGCCGATGGTTTCATTGATTTCATAGATGGTGCCCGTAACCCAGTCCTCTGCCTTATAGGGCGACTGGTTGCTCATATGGGAATAGACGCGCATGGTAGCTGCCAGACGTCTGCTCTTATCCACATACAGGGTGACAAGGCACTGCTCCCCTTTTCTTACCGGGTGGGTCTGCTCCTTAAACGGAAGAAGCAGATCCTTCTCCAGTCCCATATCCAGAAAAGCTCCGATTTTAGCCACATCCTTGACCTCCAGCTTCGCTGTCTCGCCCACCTGAAGTTTGGGCTTTCCCGTGGTGGCAATCAGGCGGTCCGATGAATCTTTGTAGATGAACACCTCTACCTTGTCCCCGATCCCGGCTCCCTCCGGCACCTGCTTCTTTGGGAGAAGAACAGCTGCCTCATCCCCCTCCTTCTCAGCCAGATATACTCCGATATTCTTTTTGATTATCAGGGAGGTCCCGATGCTGTAAACAAGTATATCCATTCACTGGGAATTCGGGAATGTGCCATTGTCGGTACGGAAACTGCCATGCACGAAGACTTGAACCTATGTTATGAAAACTGGACTACTCCGTTGGCCGCAGCCGAATTAGTGGAAATATTCCGTAAGAAGCCATTGTTTCCCAAAGTGTACAAAGACTTCATATTTCAAACAATGGTAGAATGTCAAACCGGGCAAGACCGTCTGGTTGCTCCGCTGCTCGACAAAAAAGTAACCGTAGGTCATAAAACCGGAACGGGAGATCTTAATGCGAAAGGGCAACAAATCGGTTGTAATGACATCGGTTTCGTTCTTTTGCCCGGTGGACGTACTTATAGTATAGCTGTCTTCGTGAAGGATTCCGAAGAAAATAATCAGGCGAACAGTAAGATTATCGCTGATATTTCCCGTATCGTTTATGAATATGTAATGCAGCATTAAGATAGAGACAAAGTACGTTCGGTACGAATGAAGATTGAAACAAAGTAATAGAAATTAGAAAATTCATTTACATGAAACTACATCATATCGCTATCTGGACCTTTCGTCTGGAAGAATTAAAAGAGTTCTATGTCCGCTTCTTCGGAGGAAAAAGCAACGAAAAATACATCAATCCCAAGAAAGGATTCGAGTCCTATTTTATCTCTTTTGGAGAGGGAACAGACTTGGAACTGATGAGCCGTACAGATGTACAGAACACTCCCATTGAAGAAAACAGGGTTGGACTGACACACTTTGCTTTCACCTTCCCCAGCCAGGAAGAAGTATTACGCTTCACCGAACAAATGCGTTCGGAAGGATATACCATCGCCGGCGAACCGCGTACTTCGGGAGACGGATATTTTGAAAGTGTAGTCCTCGATCCTGACGGAAACCGGATTGAGTGCGTATATCGGAAAACAACAAACGAGTCGAAAAACAAAGCAAGACAGGAAACTGAAATAGATAGTATTCCCCCCGTGACGCTCCATACAGAACGTTTGTTTCTCCGCCCTTTCGAAGAAAGAGATGCAGAAACGTTCTTCGCTTGTTGCCAGAACCCGAATCTGGGAAACAATGCCGGATGGCCGCCCCATCGTACGTTGGATGAATCCCGCCGGATACTTCATTCCACATTTATCAACCAAGAGGGAATATGGGCAGTGATACTAAAAGATACAAAACAGCTAATCGGTTCCGTAGGAATTATCCCCGACCCTAAACGCGAAAATCCGCAAGTGAGAATGTTGGGTTACTGGCTCGACGAATCTCATTGGGGCAAAGGATACATGACCGAAGCAGTGCAGGGTGTCCTCAACTATGGCTTTGAAGAATTGCGGCTTAGCCTCATCACAGCTACCTGTTATCCACACAATAAACGTTCGCAGAAAGTACTGAAAAAGAACGGTTTCATCTATGAAGGTACACTTCATCAGGCAGAACTAACTTACAACGGAAACATCTACGACCACCAATGCTACTACCTGCCCGGCATCTCCCAACCTACTCCGGAAGACTATGATGAAATCCTCCATGTATGGGAAATGTCCGTTCGCCACACGCATGATTTCCTGACGGAAGAACATATCCAGTTCTATAAACCACTGGTGCGGAAGCATTATCTACCCGCTGTTGAACTTTTTGTCATCCGGAATGCCAACGGAAAGATTGCCGCCTTCATGGGATTGAGCGACGAACTGATCGAAATGTTATTCGTACACCCCGACGAGCAGGGAAAAGGATATGGCAAACGATTAATAGAATATGCAAGAGACAAAAAACAGATGGATAAGGTGGACGTAAACGAGCAGAATGAAAAAGCACTCCAGTTCTATCTCCATTTGGGATTCCAAGTCATCGGCAGAGATGAAACGGACAGCATGGGCAAACCTTTCCCCATTCTTCATTTGCAACTGCCGGAAGCTGATTCCGCCAATAGAGATTAATTCCCCAAAAACGAAAGCTACATGAACCTACGTGCAAGATTATCCGAACGAGTACACATTGAAGATATCAGAGAGGTACTCCACTTTATACAGGATGATGAACGGCTTAGAGAAGAAATCTACCAACTGATATTCGACGAAGACGCTATCGTCTCCTATCAGGCATTGTGGGTATGTACTCATTTCTCAAAGGCAGATGTAGAATGGTTGAGCTGGAAACAAGAAGAATTGATTGACGCTGCCATGACCTGCCCACACTCAGGAAAACGGAGAATGATCCTGAACCTGATATGCCAGCAACCTGCCGCCGATCCGCCACGAGTGGATTTCCTTGATTTCTGCATGGAACGCATGATATCCCGCGAGGAACCACCGGGCGTGCAATCGCTCTGCATGAAACTGGCTTATCAACTGACACGCTCCATCCCGGAACTGCAACAGGAACTACGCACAATACTGGAAATCATGGAGCCCGACTTACTGGTTCCCGCTATCCGTTCCGTACGAAAAAACACCCTGAAAGCCATGAAAGCAAAGAAAAACTGATTATTTCTATCGCTTTTATCCCACCGTTCAATTAGAGTATGTTCAGATGGAATATCTGGGATATACCTGTCACCGAAATCTGAATGCCGATGCAGAAAGTGAAAAAAGCAACGAGCTTATTAATAATTTGATTTCCCACCGGTCCCAACCTCTGAATAAACCTCTGCCCTTGCGAAAGGAATACATAAAAGATGGCCGCCATACAAATAATAACAAGCGCAATGACCAAATAATTAATCCCAGTTTGCAACAATTTGCCTTTAACACTGGCAGACGCCATCAAAGTAAAGATAACCGATATACTGCCCGGCCCGATACTGATAGGAAACGTGATGGGATAAAATATCTTCTGCTCGATGTTTTTCCATCTGAAACCGTCTACATTCTTGCTGGCCTCTTCTTCTTTATCAGACGAACCCGAATCCCCCAACAGTTCCATTGCCGTCTTACAAATCAGTATGCCACCTCCCAACTGAATAACAGGAATAGCCAGACCGAAAATCAACAGAAATAAATGCCCTATCACCAATGTCCCTACACCGATCATTATAAAATTGAGCGTCAGCTTCTGAATGGCCGCTTTCCGTTGTTGAGGATCGAGATCTGTAAAGAATCCATTGACGACAAAACCATTCCCCAAAGGATTTATCACCGGAAACAGCGCCATAAACGATGACGAAAATATGATGAGAAGATTGCTTAATGACATAATACCTGTTTTTTGATACTTTATTAATATCTGATATGTATCTAAAACATAAATGGAACGTTATTGTTTTGAGAATATGCTTTTGCGAGAGGAATCCGCATCGGTTGAATACCTCGTGAAAGCAGCTTATAATAAACCTTTAACTAGAAATTAAAATTATGTGTACAAGAGTCGTTTATTCGGGAAAAAATGGAATGGTGGCAACCGGCCGGTCTATGGACTGGAAAACAGAAATGCACAGCAATCTTTGGGTATTTCCCAAAGGTATGGAAAGAAATGGAGAAACGGGAGCCAACTCCCTGAAATGGACGTCCAAGTATGGCAGCGTGGTGACTTCAGCTTTCGAGATTGCCAGTACAGACGGGATGAATGAAAAAGGGTTGGTTGCCAATCTGTTATGGTTGCCCGAAACGGAGTATCCGGTCAGAGATCAAAGTAAACCGGGACTTGCCATTACTGCATGGGTGCAATATATGCTGGATAACTTCGCCACCATAGACGAGGCTGTCGCTTCCATTGATGAAAACACTTTCCAAGTGGTATCAGACCTGATGCCGGATGGTTCCCGCCTGGCAACCTTGCATTTATCTATTTCCGATGCAACGGGCGATTGTGCGATATTCGAATATACGGGTGGAAAGCTGACTGTCTACCACAGCAAGGAGTACAAAGTGATGACCAACTCCCCTACCTACAACAAGCAACTGGCACTAAACGAATACTGGAAATCAATAGGAGGATTGAGCTTCCTGCCCGGAACCAACCGACCGTCCGACCGTTTTGCAAGAGCCAGTTTTTATATCAATGCCCTGCCCCCAACAGATGATGTGAGAATAGCCGTGGCAAGTGTATTCAGCGTTATCCGTAATACTTCTGTTCCTTATGGCATATCCACTCCCGAATTTCCAGAAATTTCCACCACACAATGGAGAACGGTATCGGATAGTAAGAATCTGCTCTACTTCTTCGAATCAAGTCTGACACCTAATACATTCTGGGTAAACCTGCGGGAAACAGACTTATCGGAAGGAGCTCCGGTACTCAAATTATCTATCGCCAACGGCGAAACTTATCATGGAAATGCAACGAAAGAATTTCAACCGGCACAGCCGTTCAGATTTATGGGAGTAAAAGGATAAAATTATCCCCAGAAACGATCCATCTGAAGCACCCCCAAAAAGTTTTTGTATCTAACTTTTGAGACGTATTTCGATCATTTCCGGGGATAAAA
>OGGX01000338.1_pt1 | contig 32901 bp, 31 predicted proteins | sample 1571331 | NCBI WGS metagenome assembly OGGX01 (sample SAMEA2582056, study PRJEB24529) | metagenome | biome: Human gut stool | place: China | collected 2011
CCACAGGCACTTCCGTGTCCCAAGCCTGCACGGGCGCCGCTGCCGCCGGCCGGCCGCCCACCTCCTGCGCACCGCCGCCGGAGGGCGTAGATACGCTTTCCGGCGCAGGCGGCGTGCTTTCGGACGATGGCGGGCCCCCGTCCTGCTGCGCGCCGCGCACCGGGAACACAGGCTGGCCGTGGATGATCTTCACCGACGAATAGGAAATGCCGAACAAAAGCGCCACAATGAGCACGCCAAGACCCGCCTGCACCAGAAGCGTCTGGTTGCGGCGGCGTTTGCTGTGCACTTTGTACGGCTTGATATTGTTTGCCAAATTGGTGCCTCCAAAGGATATTTGCGGGCGTGCTAACGGTATGCGCCCCCGTCCGCCAGGGCGAACTGCGCGTTGTGCGCGCTGTATATGGTGTGTGCGGCAAGGTAATCCAGCCACGGGCGGTATTTGGAGCCGTCGAGCAGGTGCAGGCCGTCGCTCCCTGCCAGGTCCGCCCGCAGGTAACCGTTCTCGTCCGCCATCACTTCCCACAGGTCCACATAATAAAGCCCTTTGCTCACGGCCAGCTTGGCGATGGCGTTGTTGATAAGCTTCAGATGCTCCCGTTCCAGCTGCGGTTTCTTCTCGCCGTATTCCTGTGTCGTTGGAGTGATGCTCTGCACATAGATGGGCGTATCCGGGAAACGCACCCGCAATTTGTCCAGCAATTCGCCGTAAAATTTCAAAAAGCCATCGTCCGTCTGCTGCAGCAGCGCGTTCGCTCCCAGAAGGATATAGATGTTCGCTACATCCTGCTGGACGTTGATCTCGTCCCACATCTCGATTTTGGTGCCATCGGCCCGCTGGCCCACATAGTTTTGCAGGATGCTCTGGGGGTTCACGCCCTTGTAGGCGCACACACGCATCCAGTCCCTGTATTCCGGATACCATGCGAAGCCCTGTGTAACGGAATCCCCGATGAACAGCGCATCGCGGAAATAGTCATCGGATACACGCCCGTTTTCCGGTACGGCCAGAAGGCGGGCATCACTGGCCGTCACATCGGCATCCAGCGTGCGCTCCACAGGGGTTTCGGTGTTCCACGCCTGCACGGATACGGCCGCTGTCACGGACGGCGCATGCGGCTGGCTTTCCAGTGCAGGCCCCGGCGCGGGGACCCCGCCGGGCTGTGCCGGCGGCGCGGCGGACACGGCGGCACGCGCGCGCAGCAGCGGCTGGCCGTAAATGATCCTTACCGCAGCATAGGAAATACCGAACAGCAGCGCCACAATGAGCACGCCAAGGCCCGCCTGTGCCAGAAGCGCCCGGCTTCGGCGGCGTTTGCTATACAGTTTGAACGTGCTCTCTGCCAAGGCCAGTCCCTCCCACAGGGCGTTTTCCGCCGTCCGCGCGTGTGCCGTGTTTTCGTCAGGCCGCCGGGGCCGTGTAATAAGGTGAGCCGGGCAGGTACGGATTCTCCTTGCTGTACGCCGTATGTGTCACAAGGAACTCCCGCCATACATTGTAGCCTTCGTTGTTCAGATGGATGCTGCCCGAAGCAATATCCGCCCGAAGCGCGCCGTTTTCGTCGGCCAGAGCGGAGAACAGGTCCAGATAATGCAGATCCCTGTCATATGCTATTTTCGCCAGGTTTTCGTTCAGCCCCCGGATGCGTTCCACTGAAAAGTTTTCGTCCCCGGCCATCTTCTCCGCCGAGACAGGCGGGATGCCCTGGATGTAATACACCGTATCTTGCGGCAGCTGCGGCAGCAGGAAGTCAAGGAAATCGTTGTAATACTTCAGGAATGCCTCATCGGTAAGCGTAGCCATGGAATTGGTGCCCAGCAGAATATACACCTTTTTAGGCGCCGCGGCCAAGATCTCATCTATGGCGGCCACCTGCTGGCCGCTGATGTTTTCCACAAGGCCCTCCATGAACTGCTTGGGGCCCGCGCCCAGATAAGCGGCGTATTTCGCGTTGGGGATGCCGCTGGAATATTCCTGGAAGCCCCGCGTCAGCGAATCGCCGATGAACAGCGCATCGTCAAAGTAGCTCATATCCACACGGCCCGCCTCCGGCAGCGCCACCAGTGAAGCGGAAGGCTGCGTATACGAAGCGTCTGTTTGCTGTACAGGGCCAAGCACCGCTTCCCCTGTCTGCGCCACGCTGCCGTCCGCCTGAGAGGAAGCAGCCTGAGAAGCCGACAAAGCAGCCAAGCTGCTGGCCGCCGCGCGCTTGGCGGGCAGCTCTATGAGCGTGGTAATGACCCACGAAAGGCTCAGGATAACAACGGCCACACAGGCAAAGAACATACCGCCGCCTGGCGCGCGCCTGCGTTTGCGCGGCTTTGCGGCATAGTGGCGTCCGCCCGCAGCCTGCCCGCGGGGCGCTGTGTGTGCCGGAGCGGGCGCTGCGCGCCGCCGCTGGGCGCAAGCGTCATCCCGGGGGCGTGCCGCTTGAGGAGGACGCTGCTGTGCGCCCGAAGGGTGTCCGGCCGTGCTTTGGGCGGCCGGGCGCGCATTGCCGGGCTGCGCCGGACGCGGGATATGGATGATCTGCTCCTGAATGGCACGGGCACGGGCGTCTACATCAGGGCGCGCCGCGCCGCGGCTCTTTTCCTGCATGTGCCGCTGCTCCATGTGCGCCCTCCTTTCCGGCTCATTTTTACGGATACCAAAAGTACCCCAATATACAAAATATTATACCCTGTTTGTCCCCGTTGTTCAACCGTGATTCCTGCCACTTTTTAGGCGGCAGTGTGTGTTTTGTGTGAAAAAGCTGTAAATGCTGCAGATACAAAGAACAAAAAACGCCCCCGCCTCGTTTGAGAAGCGGGAGCGCCGGAAAACATGGGTTACGCCAGCTCAGCGAAATACTTGATGGTGCGGACCATCTGGCTGGTGTAGCTGTTCTCGTTGTCGTACCAAGACACGACCTGCACCTGATAGGTGTCGTCGTCGAGCTTGGTGACCATCGTCTGCGTGGCGTCGAACAGGCTGCCGTAGCGGATGCCGATGACGTCGGAGGAGACGATCTCGTCGGTGTTGTAGCCGAAGCTCTCGGAGGAGGCTGCCTTCATAGCGGCGTTGATGCTCTCCTTCGTTACGTCCTTGCCCTTGACGACGGCCACCAGAATGGTGGTGGAGCCGGTGGGAACAGGCACGCGCTGGGCGGAGCCGATGAGCTTGCCGTTCAGTTCGGGGATGACCAGGCCGATGGCCTTGGCGGCACCGGTGCTGTTGGGCACGATGTTGGCGGCGCCGGCGCGGGCGCGGCGCAAATCGCCCTTGCGGTGCGGGCCGTCCAGGATCATCTGGTCACCGGTGTAGGCGTGAACGGTCGTCATGATGCCGCTTTGGATGGGATAGGCGTCATTGAGGGCCTTGGCCATCGGCGCCAGGCAGTTGGTGGTGCAGGAAGCGGCGGAGATGATGGTGTCCTCAGCCGTCAGGGTGTTCTCATTCACGCTGTAAACGATGGTGGGCAGGTCGTTGCCGGCCGGAGCGGAAATGACGACCTTCTTGGCGCCCGCGTCGATGTGGGCCTGGGATTTGGCCTTGGAAGCGAAGAAGCCGGTGCACTCCAGCACAACGTCAACGCCGATCTTGCCCCAGGGGAGGTTCGCCGGGTCTTTCTCGGCCAGGATCTCGATCTTCTTGCCATCCACGGTGATGGAAGTCTCGTCGGACTCGACGGTGTGGCCCTCGTAACGGCCCTGCGCGGTGTCATATTTCAGCAGGTGGGCAAGCATTTTCGGGCTGGTGAGGTCGTTGATCGCGACGATCTCGTAACCCTCGGCGCCGAACATCTGGCGGAACGCCAGGCGGCCAATGCGGCCAAAGCCATTGATTGCAACTTTTACTGCCATATTAGTACATCCTCCTTATATTCAGGCACGGTGTGCGCCGCACCCTGCGGCGCTGTATTTTGCCCGTAAGACTATCACTTATTGTACCCCAAAAGCCGCCGGACTGCAAGAGTTTGATAAAAGTTTAACGCCGAAAACACGAACTTCTTACACTTTTGTAACAATCCATACATAGCGGCGTGCAAACTTCATACACTATGTGCAGTTTGACCCTGCGCGCCGCCTCCAGCTCCCTGTGGCGCGCATGCGGAAAGGAGGATTCCCATGGCCCCGACGCCAAACAGCGCACTTCTTGCGGCGCATCTGCGTGAGGATACAGCCGACCTTCTGGCCCTGCTGCCCGCGGCCCGCCGTGCGGCGGCGGGCGGCCCCGGCGGCGGCGAAGCCACGCTGGACGGCATCGCCCGCGCGGCCTACCGCACGCTGCGCACCGCCGAAAACCTGGCCGCTCACGCCGCGCTCTGCACCGCACCGCCCCACCCGCAGCCGGTGTGCGTTACAGCGCTGGCCGCGGCCTACGTCAGCGGCGCGGCGGGTGTGTGCCGCAGCGCGGTGTTCGTGCCCGAATGGCCTCGGGCGCCTCTGTGGGCCATGGGAGATGCGCGGCTGTTTGCCGCCGCACTGGGTAATTTGCTGGCCAACGCGGTGCAGTATGGCGGCGAGCGGCCCGCAATATCCGTGCGTGCGGCGCGGCGCGGGGAAACGCTGCTTCTCACTGTGGTCGACAACGGCCCGGGATGCGCGCCCTCCGCCGGGGACCGCGGCCTGGGCCTTGGGCTTGAGGTTGCACGGCGCTATGCCCGCGCCTACGGCGGCCGCCTGCTGGCAGGTAGCGCGCCGGAGCGCGGCGCGTGCTTTTCCCTGTGCCTGCCGCTGTGCCCGCCCGGCGCCGCCCCCAGCGTGCCCGACTATATGGCCGACCGCTTCAGTCCGCTGTACGTGCAGCTTGCGCCTGTGTGCGATCTGCCGTTGTGACCGTCCGCCCGCCGGAATGCTCCGTCCCTGCGCGGGAGGCGGTCTCTTTTTTGTCCGCCCGTCGCGCGTCCTGTTCCGCCCCGTCCGGCTCCTCTTGTGCTTCGTCGTCCTGTTCCGCCTGCCCGTCCGCCTCGGCCAGCGTCCGCACCCCCTGGCCGGACAGGCTTTCCTTCAGCCCCTCCAGCCATTCCACAGCCGCAAAGCCGACCTTATAAGAACTGCACACAGCCTGCTGCTCCGCACCGGAATAAGCCGACATGTCCTGCCCGCCGTCGGATGTTGCCGCGGGAACGCACATGGGCGGAAACAGCACGCAGAACCAGTTTTTCCCGGCATGCGCGCCGATCTCCACCCGCACGGCGTCGTAGCGCCCGGCGGGCAGCGTGAAGCCGTCATATTCCCGAGTGGAAAAATACATATTCTCCAGCCGAACCGCTACAGGGTAGCTGTATCCGCGGGCACGCACCGTGCGCTGGGCCACAGCGCGGATGGCCTCCAGATCCGCCCCGGCGGCGCGCAGCGCCCCTTCCTTTGTCCGTTCGGCAGCGAACATGCCGCCCTCCGCCTGAAGGATCGCATCCCGCACCGCCAGCTTCAGTTCCTGGTCCGCCTCTGAATCGGAGTTGGCCAATATATGCAGGCGCAGCGTATCCTCCCGTACACCCGCACATGCGGCGGAAAACCGGGTAAAGCTGCTCAGGCTCAGCGCCAGCGCCAGCCCCAGCAGGACGGAAAGCTCCCACCGGCCCCGGCGCCCCATGCGGGCAAGGCGTCCGCCCAGCGCTGCGCGCAGTGTCTTGCATTTTTTAAGTAATCTCATCGGTATTCACACTCCCTATGGCCGAAGTGTGGACAGACCTTACGCCAATTATTCCCAGCATTCCCGCAAAACAAAGATTTCACATTTTTACGGCGGTTTTGCCTGCCGGCATGAAAAAGCCGCCGCTCCCGGACACGGGGCGGCGGCTTTTCCGGCGCGTCACAGCGGCAGCAGCCGGTGCGCCACGGCAAAATAGATCACAAGCGACACCGCGTCCACAATGGTGGTGATGAGCGGCGAGGCCATGATGGCCGGGTCCATCCGGCAGGCCTTTGCAATGAGCGGCAGCACGCCGCCGATGGTTTTTGCCACGATCACGGTGCACAGCATCGTCAGCGCCACAGTGAGGGCCACCATCTCGCTGCCGGGATAGGTGAGGATCAGCCGAACAAAATTCACCGCGCTGAGCACCACGCCCACCAGCAGGCTGACACGCAGCTCCTTCCACAGCACCCGGGGAAAATCCCGCAGGGTAATCTCGTTCACCGCAAGGCCGCGGATGACCAGCGTGCTGCTCTGGCTGCCCGCGTTGCCGCCGGTATCCGTAAGCATGGGAATAAACGTGACGAGCAGCGGCATCGCGGCAATGGCCGCCTCATACCGACCCAGGATACCGCCTGTGATCATGCCGGAGATCATCAGCACCAGCAGCCATACGATGCGGTGCCTTGCCAGGGAAAACACGCCCGTTTTCAGATACGGCTTCTCCGATGGGGCCATGTCGGCCATCTTCGCGAAGGCCTCGGTGGCCTCCGGCTCCAGAACGTCCACCGCGTCATCCACGGTAACGATGCCCACCAGACGTCCTTCCGCGTCTACCACGGGCAGCGACAGGAAGCCGTACCGCTGCAGCAGCCGCACGGCCTCCTCCTGGTCCGTCCCGGTGGCGACGGAGATGACGCCGTCCTCCATCACATCGCTGACGAGCTGGCTGTCCCGCGCCAGCAGCAGGCTGCGCACCGTCACCACGCCCAGCAGCCTGCGGCGGGGGCCAACCACATAGCAGGTGTAGACGGTCTCCCGGTCCTCTCCGGTGCGGCGGATGTGCTCAATGGCCTGCTCCACCGTCATCGTGGGGCGCAGATCTGTAAATTCCGCCGTCATAATGCTGCCGGCGGAATGCTCGGGATACTTGAGGAACTGGTTGATCAGACCGCGCATCTCCGGTGTGGCGTTCTTCAGGATGCGCTTGACCACATTGGCGGGCATGTCCTCCAGCATATCCACCGCGTCGTCCACGTACAGGTCCTCCACGATGACGGCCAATTCCGCATCCGTCGCCGCAGCGACGATGAGCTGCTGCATCTCCGGCTCCAGCTCTGCGAACACGTCGGCCGCCATTCCCTTGGGAAGCGTGCGGAAAGCCAGCACGGCCTCCTCACCGTTCAGCAGGCCCAGAAATTCTGCAATATCCACTTCGTTCAGCTCCAGCAGGGCCTCGCGCAGAGCCTTAAAGGAACGTTTTTTCAGCAGCGCCTCCAGCGCTGCAAAATCATACTGCCGATCCATTTGTGTTTCCTCCTTCTTCCTGTGTGTCGGAGGACGAACACGGGGTGCCTGCCCGGACAAAAAAGCCGCGGAAGCAGGCACCAGAGGCCCGCCGCCGCGGCAAACAAAACCAAAACACGCAAATGCGGGCGTGCAGCGCGCACAGCCCGCTCTGCGCCCCGAAAAAGAGCGTCAGAAAACAGGCCCGAAGCGCCCTGCGGCCGCCGGTGGTGTCTGATCCGGTTGTCTGCCGGGCAATCCCATACTTCGTCCAACGGGTTCCAAAGACGCTTCCTCCTTTGTCGTTTCAATTTGCGCGGCAGCACAGCGCCCCGCGCCACTCTATTGTACGATGCCCGGCCCGGATTTGCAACCCCTTTGGGCACGGTCCGGCGTCCGCCGCAAAGCGGCCCCGTCCGGCGCACTGCCGGACGGGGCCGCTGCTCCGCTCTCACCGCATTGTTTTTCCGTCTATCATCGCCACCTTGGATGTCCGGCCCATCCATGCGTAATATCTGCGCCAGTCCTCCAGAGATTGCAGCGGGATATCTTCGCCGCGTACAAGGATATGCTCCGCCACCTGCTCCGGCTTCAGCGCGCAGTCGTGTTCCTGTCCGTTTTCCAAGATGACGAACCCCGCCATCACGTCCACATCCACGCCGCGGATGGTGAATTCCAGGAAGCAGCGCGTCCTATACTGTGCGTTCGGGTCGGACGGGGCCGGCGCGCCCAGCGGCAGCATCGCCTGCTTCAGCTTTTCCACATCCGTTTCACAGACCATCAGGTCAATGTCGCGGAACACGCCCGTTTTCCCCTTAAAATACAGCAGCAGGGAACCGCCCACGGCCCAGGTGACGCCGCTTTGGTTCAGCGCCCGCGCAATATCGGCCAATACATCCAGCTTGCGTTCTGTTTCCATGGCACAGCGCCTCCTGTTTTTCGGTCCCACAGCGCTTAATCCTCATCCGCGCCCCACGACGCGCGCACCTTTCGCCTCCTGCCGCAGCACCCAGCACTGTGGGTAAACCCGCAGCAGCGCCGCTTTCGCGGCCTGGGCCGGGGCCTCGTCTGCAAACACGCCGAACACCGCCGCCCCACTGCCCGTCATCAGCGCTGCCAACGCGCCGTGGGCGCGCAGCGTTTCGCAGATGGGCTTTGTCGCGGCGCTGGCGCTGGAATATTCCAGCGCGTTCTTCATCTGCGCGCACAGGCCCGCCAAATCGCCCCGTGCGATAGCGGCCGCCGCAGCCGCGCTGTCCGGACGCACGTCGGTACCAATGCGGTCGTACCTTGCATATGCCTGCGGCGTGGAAATGCCGCCCGCGGGCATACATACCGTAAAAAAGCAGGGCGGGCAGGGCTTCAGCGGCTCCAGGATATCGCCCACACCGGTAACCCGGGCCGTGCCGCCCACAATGGAAAACGGCACGTCCGCGCCCACCTGCGCGCCCAGCGCGCACAGCTCTGCCGCGGAAAGGCGCGCGCCGTACAGCTCGTTCAGCCCCACCAGAACGGCGGCGGCGTCGGCGCTGCCGCCCGCCATGCCCGCGCGCACGGGCACATGCTTTTCCACCGTGATGGCCGCGCCCGCCAGGAGGCCCGTGCCGTGAAAAAACGCCAGCGCCGCTTTATAGGCGGTGTTGTGCTCGTTGGCCGGCACGCGGGAGCCGGGCAGCGAAAGCGAAAGCCCCCTGCTTCTGCGCAAAGTGACGCGCTCCCGCAGGCTGACAGCCTGCATGATCATATCCAGCGTGTGATATCCGTCCGGCCGGGTCCCCGTCACGTCCAGCGTGAGATTCAGCTTTGCGGGTGCAAGCACGGTGACGCTGCGCATGAAAACGACCTCCCTTTACCGCTGTTCCAGCAGTTCAATGATCCTGAAAATCCCCAACAGCACCATCCCCGCAAAAAGGCAGGCGAGGAAAAGCAGCGGCTCTCTGTAATTCCAGTCGAACAGCATGCCGCCCAAAAAGCACTGCAGCAGAAATACGGCCGCCAGCGTGAGCAGCAGGAGCGCCGAAAGCAAAACAGCTGTTGAAATTCCTTTTTTCATTTCTGCCTCTTTCCGTCTACAGATTGAATATCCCAGCCCGCTTCACATCGATGGCCTTTGCGGGGCACATCTCGTGGCAGCAAAAACAGCGGATGCAGGCCCTCGGCACGATATGCGCCTTTCCGTTTTCCACTGTGATGGTGTGCCCTGGGCATATCTCGGCGCACTTGCCGCAGCCGATGCATTTGCTCCGGTGGATCTTCGGGCGCGGGGCAAGCCACTTTTCCACGCCCGGAACGGCCCAGCGCAGCGCCCGGGGCGCCTTGTCGGCAAAGCTGATGTCTGCAAAGCCCGCGGGCAGTTTATAGTCCGCTACGGGCGCTGCCGCCTGCGTGTCGCCGCGCAGCAGCGCTTCCTCCAGTGCCGCCTCGCACAAGCCGCGGGCATGGGCGGCGGCAAGGTACGGCACCCGCATCGCGGGCATCCCCATCAGGCGGCACACAGCAAGGTCCACCGCATACGCGTCCTCTCCGCCCAGCACCAGCCCCAGCGCCCGGGGCGTGCCGCCCGCGGGGCCGTCGCCCTCCATAGCCAGCACGCCGTCGGCAATGATAAGCTGCGGCCGCACGGTCTCGCACAGGTCCACCAGCATTTCTCCAAACGGCTCCTTTTCCGGGAAGCGCATATGGAATTCGGCTTTCTGCAGGCCCGGCACCGTGCCGAACAGATTTTTCACCGCGCAGGACATGCCCGTCATCACATGGGTCTTGACCTTGGGCAGGTCGATGATGAAATCCGCCTCCAGAACGGGGCGCAGCAGGCTGAACTCCTTCACCCGCACGCCGTCCGTTTTACGCGGCGCTGCCTCGCACGCCGTGTAGGCCAGCGCGCCGTGGCGCTCGCACACCGCCAGCAGGCCGCTGGCCTTATAGATGCTCTTCATCACAGCGGGGTTGTACAGCCCGCCGGGGGAATCCGCCACGGTGATACTTTCAACGCCACGCCGCCGCAGCGCCGCACACACGGCGTCCAGCACGGCGGGGTGGGTGGTGACGGCCTTTTCGGGCGCGTGTTTCGCCACCAGGTTCGGCTTCACAAGCACGCGGCTGCGCGGGCCCAGCGCCCGGGCGGCCGCGCTTTGGGCAAAAATGTCCTCCACGGCCGCGGCCAGCGCCGCGGACGCATAGTCCGGCACGGAATAACAATGTACTTCCTTCCCCATCGCTTACACGCCCAGCTCCTGCAAAAACAGCTCGATGCGGTGCAGCGCCTCGGACAAATGGCCGATGGAATACGAATAGCTGATGCGCACATGCCCTTCGCCGGAATCGCCGAAGGCGTTGCCCGGCACCACGGCTACCTTTTTGCCAAACAGCAGCTTTTCGCAGAATTCCTCGCTGGAAAGGCCCGTTTTCCGAATGGAAGGAAAGGCATAAAACGCCCCCTCCGGCTCGAAGCAGTCCAGGCCCATGCGGTTCAGGCTGCTCACGAGGAAGCGGCGGCGCATGTCATACTCGCTGCGCATGGCCTCGATATCCGCGTCGCAGCGGCGCAGAGCCGTCACGGCCGCGTACTGGCTGGTGGTGGGCGCGCACATGATGGCGGACTGGTGGATCTTCGTCATTACCTTGATGATCGGCTCCGGCCCGCAGGCATAGCCCAGACGCCAGCCCGTCATGGCATAGGCCTTGGAGAAGCCATTGATAAGCACGGTCCTCTCTTTCATGCCCGGGAAGGAGGCAATGGTCACATGGCGCTTTCCATTGTATGTCAGTTCTGAATAAATCTCATCGGAAATCACAAACAGGTCTTTTTCCAGGACGATTTTTACAATTTCTTCCAGTTCTTCCTTTTCCATAATGGCGCCTGTCGGGTTGTTGGGGAAGGGAAGGACGAGAATCTTGGTCTTGTCTGTAATCTTCTCCAGAAGCTTTTCCGGGGTCAGCTTGAACTGGTCCTTTTCCTCCAGCTCAATGGTTACGGGCACACCGTCTGCCAGTGTAACGCAGGGCATATAGGATACATAACTGGGCTGGGGAATCAGTACCTCGTCCCCCTCGTTTAACATAGCCCTCAGCGCAATGTCGATGGCCTCACTTCCGCCTACCGTTACCAGTATCTCCTGGTCCGGGTCATATGTAACGCCGCATCTGCGTTTTAAATATTCGCATATCTCCACTTTAAGGGGCTTTAAGCCGGCATTGGAGGTGTAGAAGGTACGCCCCTTTTCCAGGGAGTAGATACCCTCCTCGCGGATATGCCAGGGCGTCTCAAAGTCAGGCTCGCCCACGCCCAGGGAGATGGCGTCCTTCATCTCGCTTACAATATCAAAAAATTTACGGATACCGGACGGCGGTATCTTTACGATTTTATCTGATAATGGGTTTCTCATGGAGTAATCAGCATCCTTTCATCCTGCACCTGCTCACTTATAATGGTGCCGTGGTCTTTGTATTTTTTCAATACGAAATGGGTTGCAGTGCTTAATACGGATTCCATCGGTCCCAGCTTGTCGGATACGAACTGGGCAATCTGGCGCATGGTCCTGCCCTCGATGAACACAGTGAAATCATAGGCGCCGCTCATGAGATACACGGCCTCCACCTCGCTGTACTGGTAAATGCGCTCTGCTATCTTGTCAAAGCCCATGCCCCTCTGCGGAGTCACCTTTACCTCGATTAACGCCACTACTTTTTCCTCACTGGTGTTATCCCAGTTAATCAGTGTGTGGTATCCGCAGATAATGTGTTCCTTCTCCATCTCCGCTATCTCGTTGGCCACCGCTATTTCGCTTTCTCCCAGCAGCACGGCCAGGTCCTTAAGGTCGATTCTGCTGTTTTTCTCAATGACTGCAAGTATCTTTTCCCTCATAATATATCATCCTCCATCCTTCCATTGTTTACATAACTTATTAAATTGCACACTTTATTAATTTACATAACTTCCAAACCGTCTCATATTATCTTTGTCAGTTCGTCGGGCCGGGGCCGCTCTAAAAAACCTGCGCCCTCCTGTCCGTGGCGTATCTGCCTGGCACTTCCCTCCGCCACACTTCCGATAACGCCCGCAGGAATTCCTTCTTCCCTGAGCCTTCTCACCAGCTGTCCGCCCCTGTCTGACGCCAGGACGGCACAGTTTCCGCTGTACAGCCGGTAGGGATTCAGCTCAAATAACTCACACACCTCTACCGTTACCTGCCTCACGGGCATGCACCTGAGGTCCGCATCAATTCCCGCGTTAAATATACCTGATAAATTCCAAAGGGCAGCTAATACGCCGCCCTCTCCTGCATATTCGTAAGCAGTGAAGGAGCAGCGCTCCTCCTTCTGTTCACGTTTTATCCATTGTTCCACGGAATATGGCTCCGTTTCATCCAGACACCTTAAGAACATAGGCGAAAAGCGCGTTTTAAGTAAATCCCGCTTTTCTGCTCCTATCTTTACAGTCCCTGCAAATCCCGCATAACCGGCCATCACCAAATCCTGACCCGGCCTCATAAAGCCGTCGCGCTTCTCAAACCCGCCCGGTCCCTGTCCTGCCGTACGCATTATGGTCCCTCCACCGGGGTGACCGTGGGGCCTCCCTGGGCCGGGGCAGGGTTTGCTGCGGGCACCGGATTCGCTTCCGGGGCTGGATTCGCCGCGGGCGCCGGGTTCGCCTCCGGGGCCGGGGCCGGCTCAGGAGCCGGCTGCGTCACGCCCGGGCCTCCCTCCACGCCGGTTACCGGCGCTGTCTCTGCCGGAGCTGTATCCACAGGCGCCGTCACATCCGGCACCACCGGCAATGCTACCGGCAGATCAGGACCTACCCGGTAAATGGCCTTGGATGCATTGTAGGTGTCCTTGTTAAGCAGGGTTCTCTCCTGCTCCACGCCGTCCACCGTCACTACCTTCCATAATCTGGATCTAAGTCCTGTGTGGGAGGACTGGACCTTGACCCTTGCTCCCGGAGCCAGGGTGTTGTCTACAATGAGCTGCGGCTCTCCCGGACTGGTGCTTCCCAGGGTTTCAGACACGTATTCCACCTTGCGGTTAGCCGGTCTGGTCTCCTTGCCGTATATGGTGAAGGTAAGCTTCCTGCCGGAGGTATAACCCTCCACATAAATAGGGGTACTGTAATTGTTCTTTATCTTAATATCCTTATAAGTGCCTGCAATGGCCGCGTCCCTGGATGGTTTCACATAGGTGACAATCATGGAGTGGTTCTGTCTCTGGACAATCTCCACCTCCGCTTCCAGAGAAGCGTTATACAGAGTGGTAGCCAGCTGGCACACGCCTCCGCCGATGCTGTCCACGACCTGGCCGTTCTCATAAGCCGCCGCTGTCTTATACCCATTGGCTGTGGTAAAAGGCTGCAGGCATTCATAGCCTGACAGGACATCCCCGGGCATAAGAACGTGACCGTTAATCTTGGCCGCGCCTACTGCCAGGTTGGTGGAGCGGGCTGCGCCGCTGCTGCTGAAATCAGTTGTATATGTGCCCAGCACATCCTGAATGGTAGCCAGGGCCTCACTGGTAATGACCGGCTGTTCTTCTGTTACCTGGGCTGTTACCTCTATCGGCTGGTCCAGTCCGCCTTCCAGGGCCTCGTTAAGGGCCGCCTCGGTTCCCGCCACGTCAACCACCCGGCCGGGTACAGAGTCCGTAATGACAAACTGTCCGTTTTCTCTGGTTATAGATGCATTCTGGGGCTCTGCCGTGATTCCCTGGCACTGTGTATCCACAAAGTTCTTCACCTTCGCGGAATCCACCTCTGTCTCCAGTTCAACCTCCACGGGCGCTGCCGCCAGATCTTTTTCAATCATGTACTGTTTAATCAGGCTGCCGCCGGCATACTGGCTGACCGCCTCATCAATTACGTCTGTGTTAATCCAGTGAAAGCCCAATTCCCCTGCTGTGGTGGCCACATCCTGTCCATCCACGCTAAGGGTCACTGACTGGGCCGCCAGGCCGTCCACATATTCCTGGACCGCTGCCTTCGCCTCCTCAGCCGTCATTCCGGCCAGGCTCTGGCTGCCTGCGGTTATCCCGGCCGGCAGCACAGGCGCCGCCCAGGCAATCACTGGAAATACCGCAAGCAGCGCCATACTGATGGCCGCTGTCAGGCCGGCATTTCCTATACGATTCCTCATAAATTCTCCTCTTCCAAACTGTAATGCAATTAATACATAAGTGCGCTTAAGGCCATAGGAACAATCATAGCCAACACTAATACAACAACAATGATGGTGGAAATGATCTTCTTGGTCTTTGGATCTCTCATATTAAGCATTGTACATTCACCTCTTTTAATAATATGCCTCAGAATCTCTTCTTTAGTCTTTCTGTTCCCCGGATATTCTGCTGGTCATCCGTCCGTACTGGGAGATAATATTGTCAATCATCCGCGACACCTCACTGCGGCTCATGGCATCTATCTGCACAGTTACGTCTATTCTATGACATTTTAACAAATCGTGCAAGTATTCTTTTTGTCTTTTTGTGGCCGGCTGTTCTCTTTTTGCCTTATAAATCAAGGGTTTCGCCGCAAAAGCTTCCGGATGCTCCTCCCCATGGCGGGCCATCATCACCTGATACAGCCTATGAGCCGCCTCCGCATCCGCCTGCGCCCGGTGGGCCGCAGACTGAGAAACCTCATAAAAAGAGCAGGCGCAGGTTAAATTCCGTTTTACATCCGCAGGCATAAACAGCCGGCAGATGCCAAGGGTATCAATGCCCTCCCGTTCAAAATCCAGCCCGCTGTTCACAGCGGCCCGTTTCAGGAAAGCGTAATCAAACAATATATTATGCCCCAGTAAAGGCAGATTCCCGCAGAACCGGACCACATCCCCAATCGTATCCTCAATCACAGGGGCGTCCTTCACCATATCATCCGTAATCCCCGTAAGAGCCGTAATCCTCTCCCCCAGCTGCCGCCCAGGATTCACCAGGGTTACAAACCTTTCCTCCACCCGGCCGTCCACCACTCTCAGGGCAGCAATCTCCGTTATCTTATCCAGCCTGGCCTCAAGTCCCGTCGTCTCCAGGTCCAGGGCTATGTATGAATTCGTCATATCTTCCTCTTTCCAATAAAAATAAACACCGTAAAACCATTATGAAATCATAGTTAAAGACAATCCTTATATTTATGACCCATTCTACTACACTTATGGAGGAAATGGAACTGGAAATAATAGAATAATAAAGAAATCAACATGGCACAGAACATTTTCATGAACAGGAACTGAATATTCATTGCAAAGAAAAGCATCCTCTCCTTCTTCATGGCCTGAGGATACAGTCCGCAAAGCGGGGCAGGGCGGGCAGCCGATCCCGTGGCTGCCTGCCCTGCCCCGCTTCGCGGAGGTACCCTACACGCCCATCACTCTCCACAATCCAAGAGCCGGGGCCTTTACTACATATATCTCCTCCCCATCCTCCATCTCCTGCCATCCATCCTCCATCTCCAAAACAGGATATCTGGCAAGCGCGTCCTTCACATCCATGAATTCATACCCTATCCGGCCTATCTCGTCCTGGGACACATATTCCGGATTTACGGCATAGGTAATGGTAAACCTGCCCTCAGAGGAGCTGTGTATCATATGGGCCGGCACCATGGCGGAGCCGGGAAATGCCCCATTTTCCATCAGTTCCATGGTATAGGGCGTCCCCTTATAGCCGTAACGGCGTATGAGACCGTCCACCTCCGGGTTCTCGCCAAACCCCTTGATTCCCGGCGCAATGACAAGTAATTCCCCGCCGTCTTCAATCATCATACGGGTGCGGTAAATGGCCTTGTTTCCCACCCAGGTGGTGGAAAACTCCTCCGGCTCCAGATAAGCCACCACCTTTTTTGCCCGGCGTTCCACCTGTGTGATGCAGCGTCTTTTTGCCAGCGCAGCCGCATGTTCATAGACCTGCCTGGACGCCCCGGTAAAGATGCCGTGAAGGGCGGTCCTTCCCTCCTGCTCCGACGCAACGGTCAGTATGTATGCCAGAGGCACATCCCGGAGAAAATGTTCCTCCCCGTAGTCAAATACCTCCCGCACCGGCGTGTCCGTATTTCCCATAATTGTCTCCAGATTACAGAGAGCGCCCAGCATATGGGTACCGTTAATCATGGGCCTTCCTCCCAGCCCCACCAGTATGTTCTTGGTGTAATTGGACATGCCGATGACCTCATGGGGAACCACCTGGCCGATGGACAGAATCAGGTCAAAGCTTCCATCCACCACACAGCGGTTCACCTCCGCACCGATATCCGACGTGTACCTGCCCCCGGACACCTTGCCGCAATAGGCACCCGGCACCGTGCCGACAGGGACTGTGTCCTTTCTCCAGTCATGGTACAGAAAAACCTCCTCCGGCACGTCCTCCCCGAAAAACCGTATCTGTTCCTCACGGCTCATGGCCCTGTGGGTCCCCACCGCAGGCATGATGCGCACCTTTGCCTCCCTGCTCAGACGGTGATACAGATAGGATGTGATGACACCCCCGTAGGAATAACAGCGTGTGATATCCGGCGGCACTAAGAGGATACACCCGGCCTTCGGAAGTCCCTCCAGCATACAATCCATCACTGCCACCGCCTGATGCGAAGACAGCTCCCCTGACTCTGTCTGTGCGCTGAACTCAGCTATATTTTTCAACATGTATGATTCCCCCTGCTTCCTGTATTGTTTCCTGACTGCTTCCTGTACTGCTTCATGAGTGATTCCATGAATTGTCTTCCGGCCTACTTCTTACGCTTTTCCCTGCTGTATATGAGTACCAGCAGTACGATGATAACTCCCTGCATGATCTGACGCCCTGCCTCCGGAATATTGACAATGGTCAGAAAATCATCCAGTATGGTCATGATGATTGCCCCTGCTATGGTTCCGATATATCCGCCCTTTCCTCCGGTAATGGCGGTTCCTCCGATAATGACGGCCGCTATGGTCTTTGTATTGTAGCTGGTGCCCACATCCAGGAAGCTGGTACCCGTGTATCCCACCAGGAAGAAACCGGAGACAGCTGCTATGACCGCGGATATCAGATACACGGAAAATGTCACCCTTCCTGTGTGTATTCCCGAAAACCTGGCCGCCTGCTCGTTGGTGCCCACGGAATATATCTTCCTCCCGTAGGGAGTATTCCGCAGAAGCACAATGGTCACAGCCGCCATAACAGCCCATATGACCACAATGCCGGACAGGATGCCTATGAAGCTCTGTCCGCAGATGGCCTTCAGAAGGGGAGATGCATTGCCCTTGGGGGCGCCCTTTGTGTAAATCAGAAACACGCCCTGGATAACCGTTCCCACACCAAGCGTCATGATAAAGGGCGGTATCTTAAGCCAATGGATTCCCACTCCGTTGATAAATCCCACCATCACACCCATGACAATAACTGCAAAAAGCGCAGCGGGCAGATTCTCATTTCGGCCCATCATGATCTGCGCCGCAATCACGTTGGCAAAGGTGATGGTATTGGCGATGGATAAATCAATTCCTCCTGTCAGTATGGTCAGGTTCTGGCCGATTGCGGCGATTCCCATAAAGGAGGCCAGCCTCAGGATTCCGGCCACATGGGTGGGCTTTAAATAGCCCGGTGACATGAGCTGGGCCGCCAGCAATAATACCACCAGTATAACATAGACCATAACCTGGGAGCTGCCTGCATTTTTCTTAATAAACTGTAGATTGGAAGCCTGTCTGTTCTTTTCTTCTCCCACTTTCTTTCACCTTACCTTTCTATCCTTAATAATAAGTCCCCACAGGCCCTAATGCCTCTTATGCAGCGCGCTGAGCGACAGGGCTGCAATCAGTATCAGGCCCTGGCATATGAACTGGTAAAATGAAGAAACGCCAAACAGGTTCAGCATATTGTTGATGATGGAAATGATGAACACGCCTGCTATGGTACCCAGAGGGTCCCCCACCGCGCCTGTCATGGCAGTTCCGCCCACCACCGTGGCAGTGATGGCGTTCATGGCGTAATTTTTTCCTATGGTGGCGTCAGCCGAATTCATCTGGGCGCTTAAGAATATTCCGGCCACAGCGCACAGGAGCCCGGCCAGACAGTAGGCGCAGAATTTTATCTTTCCCACCCGTATGCCGGTGGAGTAGGCTGCATTTTCACTGCCTCCAATGGCCCTCAGGGCCTTTCCGTAGGGAGTGCTGTTGGCGAGACTTCTCACCAGACAGAGGATGAGGATGAACAGAAGAAAGGGTACCGCACCGGAATATCCCCGTGTCAGGAACTTGGCAAACGCCTTGTGCACACTCCCTCCCGGATTCGGCATGAGCAGTAAAGCCATTCCGTCAAATACGGCGGTTGTTGCTATGGTTACAATGATAGGAGCCAGGCGCCCTTTTGTGACCAGGACACCGTTTACAGCCCCGCAGGCCAGGCCCACCGCAGCCGCTGCCCCCAGGGCAGGGACAAATCCCCAGGCAGAGTCCGGGTTCATGGACATGACGCAGACCACATTGCACAGAGCCACAATTCCTCCCAGGGACAAGTCAATTCCTCCTGTGAGAATGATCAGCGTCTGCCCCAGGGCTGCCATGAGCAGCGGAAAAGAGGAACGCAGAAGATTCTTGAAATTCCCCAGCGTAAAAAAGTCCTTATTAAATATGCTTACAAAAACCATGAGAGCTGCCAGAAACACGTATATGATAACCGTATGCCCGTGTTTATGCCAGAAGTTTCGATTCAATCTGCTCTTCACCCTTTCTCACCTTCCTTCCTGTTCTTTCCCAGTCCCATGCCCAGCTGCATAATCCGTTCTTCTGTCAGCTCTTCTTTTTCCAGGACACCGGATATCCTGCCCTCGTACATAACAATCACCCGGCTGCTCATGCCGATTACCTCCAGCATGTCGCTGGAGTTCATGACCACCGCCACGCCCCGGGCCGCCAGGTCATGCATGATTTGGTAGAATTCCCGTTTTGCCTCCACGTCAATACCGCGTGTTGGCTCGTCAAAGAGAATAACCCTGGGCTCCGTGGCCAGCTCCTTGCCCAGAACCACCTTCTGCTGGTTTCCCCCCGACAGACTGGATACAGGCAGGTCCAGCCCTCCCATTTTAATGGAAAGCTTTGACGCCATGGACTCGCTGAATGCCTGTTCCGCCTTTTTGTCTATGAAACATCCTTTCATGCGCTTTTTCATACTGGAAACGGCCAGGTTGTGGCGGTTGGAAAGCTCCAGCATCAGCCCCTGGTTCTTCCGGTCGGAGGGCACCAGGGCAATTCCGTTTGCAATGGCCTGCCCCGCGTTCTTTATGCCCACCTGCTTTCCATTGACAATAATAGATCCCCCGGACAGGGGATAGAGACCGCTGACAGCATTAAGCAGCTCTGTCTGTCCATGGCCCTGCAGTCCGGCCACTCCCAATATCTCTCCTTTATGTACCTGGAAGCTGACCTGGTTCAGCTTATGGTCAGCGTCCGCCAGATTCTTTACCTCAAATATTACCTGGCTGTCATCCACTTCGCAAACAGGCGGAGGGAATACATGATTCAGGGAGCGTCCCACCATCATCCGTATTAAATCATCCTCATTTATCTCATTCATGTTCCTGGTCCCAATATAGCATCCGTCCTTGAATACGGTGATCCGGTCTCCCAGCTCAAACAATTCCTCCAAACGGTGGGAAATGAAAATAATCGTCTTGCCATCCGCAATCAGATTGTGGATAATCTGATACAGCTGCTCTACCTCCTTTTTGGCCAATGCAGAAGTTGGCTCGTCCAGAATAATCAGTTCCGGGTCCCTGACCAGAATCTTTAGGATTTCCGCCATCTGCTGTTCCGCCACCGGCAGACTGCCCACAGGGGCATCCGGGTCAATATGGATTCCATAGCGGTCCATGACGTCCAGAATGCGCTTTTTAATTTCCTTTCGGTTGATTCTTCCCAGACGGGTAACCGGTTCCTGGTTTAAATAAATATTTTCCCAGACCGTCATTTCCCCCACCAGAGTCAGCTCCTGGAACACCATGGCAATCCCCAGTTTCTGGGACTGCTCAGGATTCCGGATTACCACCTTTTTACCATGGAAATATATTTCCCCTTCATCCGCCTGATGGATTCCCGCCAGAATCTTAAGTATGGTACTCTTTCCGGCCCCGTTTTCCCCGGCCAGCACATGTACTTCCCCCTTACTGCAGGAAAATTGTACCCGGTCCAGGGCCGTGATGCCGGCAAACCGTTTTGTTATATTGACCATTTTTAAAATCTCTTCAGCCACTGTTAACCTCCTTCTCTCTCCGGAACAGACATGGTCCTTATGTGCAAAACAGGCCGATATTCATCGGCCTGTCCATCATCCCCAAAGCGTGCTGACTACTTGTAAAGCTTCTGAAGAGTCGCGTCATCCAGCTCTGTAAGAACCCAGAAGCTGTCCGGCATATCTGAACGGTAATACTGGTCCACATTTTCTTCTGTAACGGTCTCAATATCCATGACCACGTTCCCTGGAATATCCTCGCCGTTTAAGGCTTTGATGACAACCCGCAGAGCCTCTGCGCTGGTGTAGGTAGGATTGGAAGGTGCTATGCAGGACAGCCCTTTATCCTTATTTTCAATCCATGCGCGGATAGCGCCGTTGTTGCCTTCGCTTGTCATGGGAACCAGATCCCGGCCGGCTGCTATAAATGCGTCGATTGCGCCCTGTGTCATGGCGCCGCCCTGTGACCACACGCCGTCGATTTCCGGATAAGCGGACAGCATGGATTCCATGGCAGCCTTGCCCTGGGCATAGTCCCAGGAAGCGTTGGCTGATCCCAGAATCTCGATGTCGGGATACTGTTTGAACACTTCCTCAGCACCGCCCCAGCGCAGGGAGTCAGTAGCTGTTCCCGCGATACCGTTCAGGACCACAATCTTGCCTTTTCCATCCAGCTTGTCCACCAGCCACTCTGCTCCGATACGGCCGAATTCCTTCTCGTCAATGCCTACCGTAGCCACCTGCTCATCTGTCTCCACTACATTGTCGAAGGAAACCACCTTGATCCCCGCTTCAGCAGCCTCTTCTACCACTGGCGCAAGGGCTGTTGGGGAGGCAGCCGTAATAACGATGGCGTCTACCTTCTTTGTAATCAGATCCTGCATATCGCTGATCTGCTTGTTGATATCCTCATTGGAATTGGTAATGTAGTACTCGCTTACCACTCCCTCTGCCTTCAGCTTCTCCGCCTCAGCCACAAACTCCTGTTCCATCTGGGCCCTCCATGAGTTTCCGATGGAATAGTTGCACAGGGCCACCACATATCCCTCACCGCCGGCTGTCTCAGAGGATGCCTGGGCCTCTGTGGTCTCTTCCGCTTCTTCTTTCTTTTCATCCTGGGATGGGGCGGCTGTTGTCTCTGCCGCCGCTGGTGCAGCCGTTGTCTCCGCTGCCTTTTGTGAACCGCAGGCGCACAGGCCCATTGCCATTACTGCTGCCAAACCTACTGTAAACATTTTTCTCATAACTCATCTTCTCCTTTTTTTAATAGTAACAGTCATACGTAAGTTACCTCTGATCGTCGAAAAACAGCCGTCTGGCGTTATCCGCCATGATCATCTGCCGGTGGGACTCCGGTATATGGCTGCAATGCTTTTCCACCAGGTTAATCAGCTGCCGCATGGTGCCATGGTTCAGCATGCCCGGATAATCCGACGCCCACATCATTTTCTCCGGTCCCACATGGCGGTAGCATGCCTGGATGATTTCCACGGAGGAGGGCCAGGGATATTCCTCGCCAAAATACACCGGTACGGTGGATGTGTCGATGAATACATTGGAACGGTTCTTTACCAAATCCAGCACTTCCCTGTAATTGGATTCAGGCATCCCTTTTTTAAAACATGCATCCGCCCCCATATGGCACAGAATGAAGCTGATATTGGGATACGCTGAGGCCAGGAAGCCCGCGTCCTCAATGTCCTCTGTGCGGAACATGTGGATGAATACCGGCTGATGGTATTGATTGCAGCAGTCCCACACAGGAGACAGCCCGGAATCCGAAAGGCGGGTTCCGGGAGCGCACTGGAAGGTGCTGTCCACTTCCACCTTAAAGCCAAACAGGATTCCCTGGTCGTAGATGGACGCCAGCTCTCTGGCCGCCTCCTGTCCTTTCATTATGTCAACCAATGCCACCCCCCGCAACCGGTCCGGATACCGTTTTACGCTGTCCGCAAAGTACCGGTTATGGTACCCGTAATAGGGATTAGGCATAAGAACCGCCTTTTCGATACCGCACCAGTCCATATAGGCGATGAGCATTTCTGCTGTGCTGCGGCTCTGTTCAAAGGACGGAGGAAGAAACTGCACTTCCTCATTTCCTATGGCGACCCGCCCCAGATCCGTGGAGGCCATGGGCTGTCCCCTGGTAATTCCCGCCACCCGCTCATATATATGGGCGTGAATATCAATTACGTTCATCTAAATCCCCCTACCTGTACATTTGTGTATATTGCACTTTAACAGCACTGTTTTTCGGATGCCATTAGTATACTATGACCATATTTTTATGTATATATGATTTGATTGGAATATGTTTTGATTTCATTCTATCTTATTGACGCTCCCTGCAAATCGTGATTTAATGATAACAACTGTTACATTGGGATGATATTTTTATCATAAGGAGGGATTTTATGTATCAGATTTTATCGTATCCTATAAAAAAAGGGCAGCCCACCTGGCCCGGCAACCCTGCATTCAGTCTGGAACCCCACACCTCCATTGCCGGAGGCGACACAGCCAACACCTGCACCATCCATCTTTTTAACCATTACGGAACCCACCTGGATGGACCCATGCATTTTTACGGAAAGGGCATTCCCCTGGACCAGGTTCCCTTTGGGCAATTTTTCTTTCATAAGCCCCTGCTCCTGGATATTCCAAAGGAACCTGGCGCAAAGCTCATGCCCGAGGATCTGATTCCCCACAGTGAGGACGTAAAAGACGCTGATCTGCTTTTAATCCGCACCGGTTTCTCCAAATACCGCAGAGAAAAACCGGATCTCTATGAAAACAATGGTCCGGCTGTCAGCAGCCGGCTGGCCCGGTACCTTCAGGATAATATGAGCCATTTAAAGGCCCTGGCCCTGGATTTTGTGTCCCTTGCCTCTTACAGCGACACAAAAGATGGGGATCTGGCCCACCAGATCATGCTTGGCATGTACCACAACCGTTATATCTGCATCATCGAGGATGTTAATATGGAGGGACTTCCGTCCGGCTTTCTGAAAACCGCAGCCGCCGTTCCGCTGATAATAGAGGGCATTGACAGTTCCCCCGTCACCATGTGGGCGGAGTACTGATGCCTATGTCACGGTTTATGCTGCGGTTTAAGACATGGTTCAAGACATGGTTTAAGATACTATTTAAGACACGATTCAAGCTGCTGTTTAGGAAACACTGGTGCCTTCTCATCATCTGCTCCCTGTGCGTCATCCTGGCCATTACCCTGTATGATACCTCCAACCAGGCCGCAAACTGGGAACCGGAACCGGCTGACAGCTCCAGCCTCCATGTGGGTTTTTCCCAGATAGAGACAGACAATCCATGGAGAACAGCCCAAATCAACAGTTTCCGCGAAGCCCTGCTTCCCAATGGGATGGACTTTATCTACCATGAACCGGAGGACCACTCTGTTCAGTGGCAGCTGGAAGATATACGCAGCCTGATTCGGGAGGGCGTGGACTATCTGGTCATTGTGCCCGCGGACCTGTCTGCCCTGACTCCGGTGCTCCAGGACGCCAAGGACGCGGGCATTCCCGTCATCCTCATTGACCAGTCGGCCGAGACCATTGACCAGAGCTACTATGTGTCTCTTATCTCCGCGGACTACCTGAAGGAAGGCCAGATTTGCGCCGGCCTGCTGGCGGATAAATTCGGGGATCAGCCCTGCAGGATCGTGGAAATCTACGGCACCGAGAGCTCACCCGGAGCCCAGGCGCGCTCAAAAGGATTCCATCAGGCCCTTATGAAGTATCCCAACATGGAAATCATTGATGTGGAATACGGGAATTTTGACCGGGTAACAGCCCAAAAGGCAATGGAAAACGCACTTATCAAGGCCGCCAACCGGGGACAGACCATAGACGCGGTCTTTGCCCACAGCGATGAAGACGGGCTGGGGGCCCTCCAGGCCATCAAGGTAGCAGGGCTGCCGCCGGGTGAAATCGCCATTGTGTCCATCAACGGCATCCAGGACGTGTGCAAGGCCATCATTGCCGGAGAATATCTGGGCACGGTGGAGAGCAACCCCCGCTGGGGATTTATCGCGGCTTTCCTGATACAGCAGATGGAACGGGACTGCAAGCCATTCCCCATGGTAATGATTCCTTATCAGATTATTACTGCTGAGAATGCGGCCGAGTATGCGCTCACCGCCTATTAATACAGGAAAGGAAACGGGATTCATGAAAAACTTCTTCCGACAGCTTTCATTCCGCAGGAAACTGCTGATTTCCTTTGTGACGCTATCCTGTATCCCTGTGCTCCTGGTGGGAATTGCCGCCTATCATCTCTATACCAATTTCATCATCAACATGACCGAGAAATCCTCCATCGAGACCATTGACCTTGTCTGCGATGACATTGACAGCCTGCTCAATGATGCCTGGAATCTCTGCGACATGCTGACCGGCGATATCAAGATGCAGAAATACCTGCGCATGGACTTTGACTCTGTCCGGGACCAGTATTCCAACGACCTGGCCGGCAGCATGGAGCTGGCCTCTATCTCCACCTACCGCAAGGATATCTTCGGAGTATATGTGTTCGGCCAGAACGGCGGCCGCTACAAATCCAACTACTACTCATTCAAATCAGAGGACCAGAGGGAGACTACATGGTATAAGGCCATTGCGGGCAGCAGGGAAACCACCTGGTTTCCTTCCCATGAGGGCAGCTTCATTGTCCGCAGCTCTATCAGCGATAACTTCATCACAGTGGGACAGCCGGTGATGGATAAGGCTTCGGGTATGGTCAACGGCATTGTGGCAGCCGACATCAAAGAGGATGTTATCACCCAGAAAATCAAGCACAGTCTCAGCAACGGGGTCATCTGCATCATTGATCAGGAGGGAAGCATCCTGTTCCGCTCCAACGCAGGCAACGATCTCCACTATCCCATCGACATTTCCCCCAGCCTGGTATCCCATATTCTGGAATCCACAGGCACTGCCGTGGGAAAATCCATGGTAGTGCCTGACAGCGGGTACCTGGTGGTAAGCCGTACCCTGATGAATTCCAACTGGAGGATTGCCGGCATCATAGACCGGGGCTTTCTGACCCAGAGCAGCAAGGACATCACCCATATTGTCATGCTGGTCCTGCTGATTATCGCATTCTCCTCCCTGTATGTGGCCATGCTTATATCCCAGTCCGTATACAAACCAGTACAGATTCTTTACCGCATGATGGAGGAGGTGGAAAATGGAGATTTCTCGGTCCGGTACACGTACCACTCCTCCGATGAGTTCGGACGGCTGGGCAAGAATTTCAACCAGATGCTGGAGCGGATCCAAAAGCTTATCAGCCAGATCTATGAGGAGCAGAAAAAGCTTAAGAACTCGGAGCTGAAGGCCCTCCAGGCCCAGATACAGCCCCATTTTCTGTATAATTCCCTGGATTCCGTCATGTGGCTTTTGAGAATGGACAAGAATCGGGACGCGGAGAAAATGCTCAATGAGCTGTCCACGCTGTTTAAGATTTCGCTCAGCAAGGGGAATGAAATCATCACCATCGAGGAGGAGCTGCGTCACATAAGCAGCTACCTGTTTATCACCAACATGATTTACAGCAAGAAATTTGAATATGCCATTGAATGCGACCCTGTGCTGTATTCCTACCGTACTCTTAAGCTGCTGTTGCAGCCCCTGGCTGAAAATGCCATTGCGCACGCAATACCCATGCCTGGGCAGAAGGTCTTTATACAGGTGCGCATTTACGAGGATGAGGACAGCCTTGTACTGTCCGTGCAGGACATCAGCCGGGGAATCGACCAGGAAACCCTTGAAAAACTGCAGCAGCAGCTGGGAACAGCCGCCCACCCGGACCGCAGGGATTCCGGGTATGGGCTCTACAATGTCAATGAGCGCATCCATATCCTCTTTGGAAGCAGCTACGGTCTGACCGTCACGTCAGAGCCGGATTTTGGCACCGAAGTAACCGTAAAGATTCCCAAACTGAAAGGAGATGATATTTTTGTTCCAGGCAATGCTTTGTGATGACAATGAAATCATACTGGAAGGGTTATCCCGGCAGATTGACTGGGAGGGACTGGGCATCTGCCTTTCCGGCACTGCTGCCGACGGACAGGATGCCTGGAACCAGATGAAGGATAATCCGCCTGACATCCTTATCACCGACATCCGTATGCCTTATATCGACGGGCTGGAGCTATCCAGGCTGGCAAAGGACTTAAACCCAAACATCGTGCTTCTCATCATCAGCGCGTATGATGACTTTGAATATGCCAGGACAGCCATGCATCTGCGGGCCCTGGATTATATACTGAAACCCATTGATCTGGATGCCATGAACCGCATACTGACGAATGCGGTTTCCCACTGCAGGCAGTTCCACCACGACAAGCGTCTGATGGCCACACAGCTGCTGCGCAACATGGCGGTCCAGGAGGCGGCCGGCCCCGAGGGCATTGTCTTAAACGAGCTGGACCTTGAGCCTGATTCATGGTGCTGCTTCCTGCAGGTGGAGCTGGACGATCACAGCTTAAGCAAGCTGTCCGACGACATCCGTTATGCGTCAGAGCGCAGGTTTTCGGCCCTGAGCCAGATTCTGTTTGGTGACAGCTCTTATCTGCTGGAATCCCATCAGTACAGCTACAGCGTCTGCCTCACCTCCCGCTCCAGGATGGAACTGGCCGCCCGGCGGAAAATTCTGGTGGACACGATACGCAGGCAGTTCCCCCATGAGGGAAGCTACTGCGATGTCAGCATTGCCTCGGGCAGCATTGTCCAGGGTATCCGCCTGCTCCACAAAAGTGTACAGACCTGCCATGAAGCAGGCAAGCTTCATTTCATCAAGGGTTCCAATGCGGATATCTTTTACGAGGAGGTGGAGTCTTATATCTATAATGAGCCGGAGGACAGCCAGGGATATCCCATACCGGACACCAGGCTTATTACTTTTATCAAGGAACAAAATAAGGAAGGGATTACAGGAGAGCTGGAGCAATTAAAAACATGGCTCTATCAGAAGGGAAGCGAGAGCTATCTGTATATGACATTTTCCCTTGGAAGCTTCTATACCCATCTGATGAAGGAATTGGGGGAATCAGGAATCAACCTTCAGGATATATTTCAGAATCCCATCGAAGAATTCAAAAAAGTGGCAGCCGGCGGTACACTGGAGTCCAGCATCGAAAACCTGAAGCAGAACCTGTTCAAAATCTGCGACAGCATACGCATCAACAAAAGCCGTTACGGAAAGCTCATAGACCAGGCCATCCTGTACATCCAGAACCACTATATGTCCTCCTCCTTTTCCATTGATGAGGTAGCGGGAGCCGTATGCTTAAGCACCTCCTATTTCAGCACTGTATTTAAGAGCGAGACAGGAATTACATTTACGGATTATCTGATTAAGGTAAGGATGGAAAAAGCCAGGGGACTGCTTGAGAATACCAGCATGAAAATGTATGAAATCTCATCCAGGGCAGGATATGAAAATGCGGCCTATTTCAGCGCCGCATTCAAACGATATTATGGAAAATCCCCCTCTGAGTTCCAGAGCCGGAAGTAGGGGCGGCCGGCAAAAGGGAAGACCGGCCGGCGGCTGGCAGAAACGCAAAAAAGGAGGCAAGTGCTGCATGGCGGAAGGGAACGGATTGAAAAAACCTACGCCTCCCTGCCCGGACATTCCTCCCGCAGAAAGCATTCACAGCATTTCGGGCGCCTGGCAATGCAGATGGTACGGCCCAGGGTAATGATATGTATGTTCCACAGAATCCAATGGTCCTTTGGCAGCACCTTCATCAGATCATACTCTATCTTCTCCGGCTCCTCCTCTTTTGTAAGGCCCAGCTTCCTGGAAATACGCTTTACATGGGTATCCACCACAATACTGGGTTCATTGTATATATTCCCACGTATAACATTGGCTGTCTTACGTCCCACGCCTGCAAGGGAGGTCAGCTCCTCTATGGTTCTTGGCACCTCTCCTCCAAACCGTTCCACCAGGTCCCGGCAGCAGGCAATGATATTCTTAGCTTTCATGTGATAAAACCCAATGGAGTGGATATCCTGTTCCAATTCCTTTAAATCCGCCGCGGCAAACTTCTCCAGGGTATCGTATTTCTGGAATAAATCAGCTGTGACGATATTCACCCTGGCGTCTGTACACTGGGCGCTCATGATAACTGCAATCAGCAGCTGCCAGGGTGTCTCGTGATTCAGGTAACAGCGGTACTCCGTACCGTATTCCCGGTCCAATACATCCAGGATACGGGCAATACGGGCGGCCAGTTCTGCTTTTGTCTCCCTGACCGCTTTCGGCCTTCCCTGAGTTTTTGTGCCGCCGCCAGCTTTTCTCCCTCTGCCGGCCTTTGTATCCCGGTCACTTTTTATCCCTCTGCCAGTTTTTCTGTCAGTCTCAGGTTCATTTAAAATGGTCTTCTGCAGCATATATCCAGTCCTTTCATCACAACGTTTTTGTTGTATTTACAACGTTCTAAAGTTTATCACCCAATTCTGACCGCCCTTGCATTATACGTCAGCGGGTCCCTGTGCCTGTAATCAAACAGCACCAGGGTTCCGTCTCCCATGGCTTCAATATGGGCCATCTTACTCATCTGCCTGGAATCATACCCTTCATAATCCATAAGGTAATGGGGAGATTCCTCCTCCCTCTGAAAGAACTGCCGGACAGCCTGTTTATAAGGGCTTTGGTCCCGGGCAAAGGATGGGCGGCTTTTTACATTTTCCCTGAGATATAAATCATACATGAGAAGGTCCCTGAACCTTTCCATAACAGAGGCATCCAGCCCTGCATCCCTACGTCTGGCTATGATACTGTACAGTATCTCATATCTGGCTATGCGGCTGTGGCTGATGCCGGTGAGATTGTTTTCACGGTAATATGCAGCCATATCCAGAAACATTTCATAGGGCGAACCGTATTCTGCCGCAAGCCCGGACAGAGTATGGACAAACTGTCTGCTGTTATAATACACCTCCGTCATATCCTCCACGCCCTTTAGTTCCAGGATGTCCCTGTAGGACAGCCACCGGGTGGACAGGACCTCATAGGGCGGCCGTGAGGAATAGCAGAGGCCGTAGGTTAATGCCATTTCTTCCATATAAGAGCCCTTCAGCACTTTGAGGAAGCCCAGCTGAAGCTGCTCCGGCTCCATGGAATATACCTGGTTGAACGAATGACGGAAAGATTCCAAATTCTCATTGGGCAGACCTGCGATCAGGTCCAGATGCTGGTGAACATTATGTGCCTGATTGATTGTGCCGGTGATACGGCGTATCTCGGCTATATCTGTCTTGCGGTGTATGGCCTTAAGCGTGTCCGGATTAGTGGACTGTACGCCAATCTCCAGCTGGACCAGTCCAGGACGCATCTGGCCCAAAAGCTCAATCTCCTCCTGGTCCAGCAAGTCGGCGGCAATCTCAAAGTGAAAATTGGTGACTCCGTTGTCATGACTCTGGATAAACCGCCATATGGCCATGGCATGTTTTTTATTGCAGTTAAAGGTCCTGTCCACAAATTTTACCTGAGGCACTCCGGCCTCCAGGAAATAAGCCAGCTCATCAAGGACCAGTTCCAGGCTTCTGAACCGTACGCTCTTATCAATAGAGGACAGGCAGTAGCTGCACGAAAAGGGGCAGCCCCGGCTGCTCTCGTAATAAATGATGCGGTGCTCCAAATCCTTTATATCCATATGCTTATATGGAAATGGTATCCGGCTCATATCCATGGCCCGGCGTACACCGGTATCTGCCAACGAACCATCGGGGAGGCGAAAGGCAAGCCCGGGTATATTTTCCGGACCGGCCTGTCCGTCAGGCAGGATTTTTCCACTGTCTGTCCCTTTTTTACACAACTTATCCACATAATATCCGGCCAGCTGTGCAAATGTTTCCTCTCCCTCTCCCTTCATGACGCCTGTTGCCTCCGGCAGCTCCCCAAGCACTTTAGCTGCATCAAAGGACACCTCCGGTCCTCCCAGCCATATGGGCACATCCGGCAGTATTTTCCCTAAATCCGCGATTAGATATCTGATATATTCTATATTCCAGATATAACAGGAAAAGGCAATCACATCCGGTTCTCTTCTGAATATATCCTGAAGAATCTGGTCCAGCTGGTGGTTGATTGTATACTCGGCCAGCTCAATAGACGGCTTCGCAGGTTCCATGGCTCCGGTCCCGGTTCCACGGTTTTTTGCCCGGGCATTCCTGCCGCCTGCTTCCCCCAGCCCCAATACCTGGTCTGCGTAAGCCTTCAGGCTGTAAATTCCCAGATTGGAATGTATATATTTCGCGTTGACAGCCGTCAGCAGTATCTTCATGGGACTATACCTCTAGCTCGATTTTATGGCCGGTGGACTGGTACTGGTAGTAACGCACTCCCGCAGCATTCAGCATACGCTTGGACGCCATTACCGCCGGTGTGTCCGCATATTTGTCTTCTCTGTATACAATGGTCTTGATTCCTGACTGTATAATGGCCTTGGCGCACTCATTACAGGGGAACAGGGTCACATAGAGCTTGCTTCCCTCCAGGCTTCCCCCTCTGTAATTAAGAATAGCATTTAACTCGCTGTGTGTGGAGTAGAAATATTTGGAATTGTAGGGGTCCTCCTTCTCATTTTCCTTGCCCCAGGGGAATTCGTCATCCGAACACCCTTTGGGGAAACCATTATATCCCATGGACAGGATCTTATTGTCCTGGCTGACAATACACGCGCCCACCTGGGTACTTGGGTCCTTGGAACGTCTTCCCGACAACAGGGCCACCCCCATGAAATATTCGTCCCATGTTATATAATCCACACGTTTTCCGGTCATTTTTTTCCTCCTTTTATCCTTTCCGCAGCCGCCTGGCTGTCTCTGCACACACGCAGCCTGCCCCCGCAGTGTCCAATAAATACAACTCCTGTCTGGACATTCAGGAACGGCTGCGTGGCTGCTTCTGGTATCGTTGCTGGTATTTTATATTTTCCTCTGTCTGTGAATGGATTATAACATTCCGGGCTTATTTAATCAATAAAGTTGCATAAATCTTGGGAACGCCTTGGAAATACCCCTGGGAATAACCGGTGAATAACTGTTTTTCCGGTCCTTGCCTTTTTCCGGGATAAATGCTATATTATAACAACCAGACGATAGCGGAATATAAGTAACTATCGCTCATTATTCTATATCTTTAACAATATCTCAAATTATCTGAATCGAACGATTCATCTCATTATTCTGCCCCTTATGTATCGGGCAATCATTTCCACTTTTATATCACACCAATTATTTATTAAAAGGCAGAAGGGCTATTGTCTGGTTTATCGGAAAACGCTATAATGGGGATAGGTTCTTATATGGCTTGCCGGAACAGGAGGCTGTATGGAAGCAGATTATCTGCGTGAACAGGAATCAGAATCAGCAGGGGCCAGAGGGTTCAGCCAGCTGGAGGACAAGGTAATGAAGACAGCGGCACAGTTTTTTGGGAAGGATTTACTTCCCTATGCGGGTATCAAGGGCCGGATTGCCTGCGTGGCACCTACAGAGCATGTCCATCTGGAGATGCGCAGGCTGGAAGAAGACTTTAATTTTATTATGAAGGACGGGTCGTGGAGACATCTGGAATTTGAGAGCGACAGTATTCAGGAGAAGGACTTAAGACGGTTCCGGGAATATGAGGCTTACATAGGGCTTACATATGATGTTCCGGTCACGACAACTGTAATATGTACATCCCGGGTAAAAATCCTGAAAAAGGAGCTGGTCAACGGAATGAACGTATACAGAGTAGAGGTGGTTCGGCTAAAGGACAGAAATGCGGACAAGGTCTTTGAAAAGCTGCAGCGGAAAATCAGCCGGGGCAAGACACTGGGGCGCCATGATGTATTTCCCCTGCTTCTGACCCCTCTGATGTCGGGAAAGATGGAGATGAGCCAGAGGATTTACCAGGGCATGGAGTTTCTTCAGTGTAAGGAACTCAAAGCAGGGGATGAGGATCGAAAAAGAATGCAGTCAGTACTGTATGCGCTGGCAGTAAAATTTTTGGACAGAGATGAATTAGCGATGATAAAGGAGAGGATCGGAATGACTGTTTTAGGCAAAATGCTGTTTGAGGACGGTGTTGAGAAGGGGATTGAAAAAGGTATAGAAAAAGGAGTCCAACAGGGGCTGGGGCGCGCAAATGCACTGAATGTGAAGCTGGCAGATGCAGGAAGGGCGGACGACATTATCCGGGCAGCATCGGATAGGACTTATCAGGAACAATTGTTCAAGGAGTTCGGAATTTAGTAGTAAACACTTTATTTTGCGAAAACACCCGCCGGCCCAAGGATCTTTTTAAGGGGTATATTGGCCTTTACTGTGCAGGGCAGATTTTCGTCAGGTTTGAGGAGCAGCGATATAAACTGCATTTCTGACAGAACCATTATGGGTCCTCCATGGGTAAACCAAAACTTAATATCAAAAAGCCTTGGTTGAATTACCAAACTCTGTAAATATGCTCAAAAGACAACTTTCCGCAGGGGGCCGAGCGAATTATGAAGATAGAAAAAGAGTGTGTGAAGAAATCTCTGTAAAAGCAGCTCTTCTATGATAATGGCAGGGCTG
>OGGX01000387.1_pt1 | contig 29286 bp, 27 predicted proteins | sample 1571331 | NCBI WGS metagenome assembly OGGX01 (sample SAMEA2582056, study PRJEB24529) | metagenome | biome: Human gut stool | place: China | collected 2011
TCTGCAAGTTTTACAACTTCAATTGGAGTACTACTCAAATGAAAAAAACACTTATCGCCATGGGCGTTCTTGGCGCATTCTCCTCTCTGGCTTTTGCTGCTTCTAACGTCACTCTCTACGGTATCATCGAAGAAGGTGTGATCGTCCAGAAAGCTAAACACGGTGACAACAAAGTTGAACTGAATTCCGGTTTCGGTCAGGGTTCTCGCTGGGGCATCAAGGGTGTTGAAGATCTTGGTAACGGCTACAACGTTGGCTTCGTTCTTGAACAGGGTTTCAACGCCGATAATGGCAACGAAGCTGCTTCCGGAAAAGCCTTCAATCGTGAATCTTTCCTGTATGTTAAAGGCGGTTTCGGCTCCTTTGGTTTCGGCCGTACAGGTGCACTTTCCTTCGCTCAGACTCAGGCTATCCTGACTGGCTGGGCTTTCGGCACTTCCTACGGTGCTTCCTCTTGGCAGAGCGCAATCGCCAATAACTTCAGCCGTATGGACAATGTTTTGTCCTATGCTACACCGGTGTTCGATGGTTTCAGCGGCCACGTTATGTACTCCAACGGCTTGACAAGCGACTCCGCAAAATGGTCTGACAACAATCACTACTACGGTATCGGTATTAAGTATCAGGCTAATGCAATCAAGTCCAGCTTGATTTTTGAAGCAGCTGATAACAAAGGTACTGCTACAGACGCCACCACTTATGGTGATGTTATTTCCCAAAATCAATACGCGGCGGCAAATGGCTGGACAGCACCCTTGACTACAGCTCAGAAAGAAGAATATAAAAACTGGGCAAAAACCGAAATTGGTGCCGGTGAAGCTGCCAAGAAGCCCATCTATGTTATCAATTACGGTTTAGAGTACAACCTTGGCTCTTGGACCCCGATGTTTGCATATCAGTTTGCACACCAAAACAATGGTCGTAGAACCCATATGTTCGGCCTCTCTGCAACTGCTCAGTTGGTGGCGGTAAGGCAATGTTCGGTGGCCGCTATGTCTTCGGTAAAGACAATGCTACCAAAGTTGGCGCAAACAAAGTTAATGTTGATGGCGACGTTCGTGCATGGACAATTGGTGCTGCGTACGAATATCCGCTCTCCAAGAGAACTGCTGTTAAAGCCTATGCCGGCTATGCTGATGCAAGCAAAGAATGGAAAGAAGTGGAAGACGTTGCTTACAACGGTTACCAAGTTTACCTCGGCCTTCGTCACGCCTTCTAATCTGACCTAATCTCAGATTATTTATCGGCCTCCCTCGGGAGGCCTTTTTCATGTGGGCTTCAATTGTTGCTAGGAATTTGAACTTTCTGCAAGTTTTACAACTTCAATTGGAGTACTACTCAAATGAAAAAAACACTTATTGCTGCTGCTGTAATGGCCGCTTCCGGCGTTGCATTTGCTGCCTCTAACGTTACACTGTATGGCATCCTTGACACTGGTATTGGTGTTTCTAAAGTCAAGCATCAGGACACCACGGTTCAGATGACTACCGGTATGGATTCTGGTTCTCGCTGGGGCATTAAAGGCGTAGAAGACCTTGGAAATGGTTATTCCGTGGGATTTGTCGCCGAACAGGGCTTTAACTCTGATGACGGTAATGTTGCTAACGGAAGTTATGGAACAACAAGTGGCTTCACTCGTGAAATGCAATTGAACGTTAAAGGCGCCTTCGGAACATTAGCTGCAGGTCGTTTCGGCACTTTAGCAAGCGGAGCGGGTTCTTATAACATATTACAGGGCTGGGCTTTCGGCACTTCTTATGGGGACCAAGGTTCTTGGACGAGATTTGGCAAAGCATGGGCTCGTACAAACAACACGTTGGTTTATGTTACTCCTGCTTTTGGCGGTTTTACAGTAAGTGCGATGTATTCTAATGGTCTTTCGGCCGACACCGATAAGTGGTCCAAAAACCGCCATTATTATGGTTTAGGTCTCAAGTATGCTGGCGGCCCCCTCAATGGAAGCTTAATTTTTGAAGCAGTTGATGGCAGAGGAACGGCTGAGGAGGGTAAGGAAGGCACTCTTACAAATAAATATTTTGCCAACTTAGGCTTAGGCCCTGTCTATGATGCAGACCAAGTTAAAGTCGAAGATAAGAAAGATATGACACTTGACAAGCAAAAGACAGCCTATGGTATTACTGCTGGCGGCTCATACGATTTTGGCGCTGCTAAATTATTCGCAATTTACCAATACGCTTGGCAGAAAGAAATGTACAACCAGCATGCATTTGGGTTAAGCGTTGGCGTTCCGGTCGCTGGAGGCGAAGCTAAATTGGGAGCTCGTTATCTCATTGGTAAATTTGATGGTGAAGCTAAGAGAAATGCGAAAGATTTCGGTTTGGATGACAAATACAGAGCTTTCAATATTGACGCAGGTTACACCTATCCGCTGAGCAAGCGTACCAAGGTTTACGGTTTTGCAGGCTGGTCAGATGGCGCCAAAGCTTACAACAATGTTGAAAAGGGAGCTTGGAACGGTTGGACAGTTGCTGCTGGTTTAGTACATAGCTTCTAATTCAAACTATATGGGTTCCTTTAAATATTGGTTCCTGTAAGTTTAGTGAGAAACCTCGGCTCTTCGGAGTCGAGATTTTTTTAGTAGTGCTTCAATTGTTGCTAGGAATTTGAACTTTCTGCAAGTTTTATAACTTCAATTGGAGTACTACTCAAATGAAAAAAACACTTATCGCTGCGGCTGTGATGGCTGCTTCCGGCGTTGCTTTTGCTGCCTCTAACGTCACTCTTTATGGTGTATTAGAAGAAGGTGTGGTTGTACAGAAAGGTAAACATTTTGATACCAATGTTCAGCTTAAATCTGGTTTCGTTGCTGGAAACCGCTGGGGTATTAAAGGCGTAGAAGATCTAGGAAATGGATACACAGTAGGATTTATCCTTGAGCAGGGTTTTGACTCTGATACCGGCGCTGAAGCAGAAAGCACACAAGCTTTTAGCCGTGAGTCAATTTTGTATGTGAACGGTAACTATGGTTCCTTAGCTTTTGGCCGTACGGGCGGTCTAGCTTTTGCCCAATCCAGAGCTATCAGAACAGGTTGGGTATTTGGTACTTCTTATGGTGCTTCCTCTTGGAATAACTATGCATGGGTTGCAAAACGCATGAATAATGTTATTTCTTACGCAACGCCGGCTTTTGGTGGTTTCTCTGTACACGCGATGTATTCCAATAGCGGAACTGGGAATACAAGCAATGACTTAGATAAGTGGTCTAAAAACGGTCACTACTATGGTATTGGCGTTAAATATCAGGCTGATGCAATCAAGTCAAGCTTGATTTTTGAGGCAGCTCAGAACAAAAATCTCCCAGTGACTTCTAATAGAAATGCCAAATATGGCATCAACTATGGTTTGGAATGGAATCTTGGCGCAATCACTCCGATGTTCGGGTACCAGTATGTATGGCAGGACAAAGGTAACAAAGACCATCAATTCGGTCTGAGCGCCCAGGCTCCTGTGGCTGGCGGTACAGCAATGCTTGGTGCACGTTATCTATTCGGTAAGGATGATGGAGCCGCCGCAGGCAAGGAAGACAAACACAATGTCTTTACTATCGGTGCTGGTTACGCATACCCTTTAAGCAAGCGTACGAAGATCAATTCCTATGCAGGCTATGCTCATTCTGGCAAGGCCTGGAAAGAAACGGAATTTTTCAAATCCTCAAGCGTAGGTATGGATAAAGCCCCGAATTATTCCGGCTACCAGCTTTTCGTAGGCTTACAGCACAACTTCTAACATGATTTAATCCGTGATTAATCATCTGGCCTCCTTTGGGAGGCCTTTTTCATTTGAGCCCCGATTGTTGCTAGCAATTTGAACTTTCTGTAAGTTTTATAACTTCAATTGGAGTACTACTCAAATGAAAAAAAACACTCATCGCTGCTGCTGTAATGGCCGCATCCGGCGTCGCATTCGCTGCTTCTAACATTACTCTCTATGGTGATGTTGACACCTCTGCTGTCCTTACTCACGACGGCGGTGCTTCCGACAGCAAGAATGTTATCGATATGCAGTCCGGCTTCCTTAATGGTTCTCGTTGGGGTATTAAAGGCGTAGAAGAACTGGGCAACGGATATGCAGTAGGTTCCATCCTTGAAAATGGCTTCAACTCCGATGATGGAACTAACGGTCAGAAATACAGTGGTGGGTTCTCTCGTGAAACCAAACTCTACATCAACGGTGGATTCGGTCAGATTGGTTTCGGCCGATTAGGTTCTTTAGCGAATGGTGCTCAGTCTAATAGCATCCTCTCCGGCTGGGCCCTCGGTACGAGTTATCAAACCCAAGGCACGCTCACTTCTTTCATGAAGAATAATGGTCGTGTTAACAATGCCATCGCCTACGTTTCTCCGTCCTTTGCAGGCCTTACAGTTCACGCAATGTACTCCAATGGCACTGGAACAGACATAAAAAAATGGGCACAGAATGACCACCATTACGGCTTGGGTTTAGCTTATCAGTTAGCTAATTATAGAAATACACTTTTTTTGAAGCTGCTGATAACAAGGGCGGTAAGAAAGAAACCGCTTACAACATCAATCTTGGTTTAGGTTACGACCTAGGTTCTATTACTCCTCAGTTTGTCTACCAGTATGCTTGGCAGGATACACAGTACAAACAGCACGTTTTCGGATTGTATGCAGCAGCTCCGGTCGCTGGCGGTGTTGTTAAAGCTGGTGTTAAATACCTGTTGGGTAAACGAGACAAAAGATTTCAAAGATGCAACAGGCGAAGAAAAATACAATTCTTTATCCATCAGTGCTGCCTATGAGTATCCCCTCAGCAAACGCACTACCCTTTGGGGGTTTGCTAGCTGGACTGACGGCTCTAAAGGCTACGCCTCCAGTAAACTCAAAGATCTGAAGAAGGCTGACAGCTCTTTAAAAACAGCTAATTATGATGGATACGTTCTTTCTGTTGGTATGACACATAATTTCTAATAAAGCAGAACTTATCGCTATTGAGACGGCCATTGCAGAACTCATTTATTCTGAGTTTTGTTTTGGCCCTTTTCTATTTCAAATAGTAAGGATAAGAAAGAGTCGGGCTCCGCTGGTTTTCTGCGAAGCCCGACTCAATTGTATTTATCTTTAACTTCTATGCTTGGATTAGAAGTTGTGGGTCATACCAACACCAACCTGATAACCATTCAGCTTGATATTCTGGTTAGCCGTGATATCAGCTTTCAGCCCTTTAGAGCCGTGATTGTATCCAGCATATGCGTAGGTTGTTGTACGCTTGCTCAGAGGATATTCATAAGCTCCGTTAATGGTCCATGCGCGACGACGATCAGACTGTCCGGCCGCTAAGGTACCTTCATTTTTGCCAAACAGGTAACGAGCACCGATCTTGGCTGTACCGCCACCCAAAGGAGCTAAAGCCGACAAACCAAAGACATTATCTTTGACGCCGTCTTTCTGCCAGTTGTACTGGTAGGCGAACATCGGAGTAATAGCGCCAAAGTTATACCCTAAACCTAGATTAATTAAATAAGCTGTGTTGGAATTGGTCTGACCTTTGTTATCAACGGCTTCAAAAATAAGGCTGTTCTTAAATCCGCCCAAGGTGTACTGTCCGCCAATACCGTAATAGTGAACATTGTCAGACCATTTAGCATCATCCTTCTTTGTTCCGTTGGAGTACATAGCGCTGAACTTGAAGCCAGCGAAGTCCGGAGAAACATATGCGATAGCATTATTTAAACGACCGTTGCCTTTCGCAAGAGCTGTCCAAGAACCGCCGTCGTAGCTCGTACCCAGAGCCCAACCAGTGAGGAGGTTGTTAGACTGAGCGCCGCCGGCTAAAGAGCCCAAACGACCGAAGCCAATCTGACCGAAATTACCCTGGACATACAGCTTAGATTCACGATTGAAGGCCCCGGAATTATCTCCGCTCCATCCATTTGCAGTAGTGCCGTCGTCAACGTTATAACCCTGCTCAAGAATGAACCCTACAGCGTAGCCGTTTCCGAGATCTTCTACGCCTTTAATACCCCAACGAGAACCATTACGGAACCCAGATTTCAACTGGACAGTTGTGTCCTGATGTTTAACTTTTCCGACGACAACAGAAGCATCGACAACGCCATAGAGTGTGACGTTAGAAGCAGCAAATGCAACGCCGGAAGCAGCCATTACAGCAGCAGCGAGAAGTGTTTTTTTCATTTGAGTAGTACTCCAATTGAAGTTATAAAACTTGCAGAAAGTTCAAATTCCTAGCAAGAATTTATCTGCACCGTCATTCTGATAAAAACGAGTCATGCAAGCAACAAAATCTGTTGTATTTACGCAAAAACAACGGTTTTCAATGAAAAACAATATATATAATCAATAAAAAGTTGTTGTTTTACAACAAATCTGCTTTATGTATTTTGGTTTTTTCGTCGTCAAAAAGTGCATCTGCCCAGAGCTGCATGACGACTCGTCTTCTATCCAAAAGATCACTTCGTTGGTAAGCTAAAGTTGTTTGCGTTCCTGTGGTATGCATGAGCGATTTCTCGGCTGCTTCATTGTCAATATCGTTTTCAGCGCACCAATCTCTGAAGGTTGAACGCATTCCGTGCATGGTGCACGCTTGATTTAATGCCGTCCTCAAAAATTTTCTTGGTGTTTCCCGACGTATCGGCGTCTTTCCGTCTACAGAGAATATGAATTCTCCCTTCGATTCTTTTCTAATTTCCTTTAATAATGAGATGACTTGCTGAGATAGCGGAACTCTAAACGGAAATTCTTTGCCGTCTTTTCGACGCGATGGAGGGCAAAGCCAAACTTTCTCTTTCCAGCTTATCTCTCTCCAATGGGCTTGAGTAAATTCAACAGTGCGGGTTGCAGTAAGAACGCCGAACAGCAGGGCTTTTGCCCCGATAGAACTCTCTTGTTGTAGTTTGGGAATGATGGCTTTTAATTCCGTAAAGGAAAGAGATTTGAAATGTTGGGTTGAATTGCATTTATTTGCGGGAGGAAGAAATAAGTCGAGGTTTCCTTTCCAGGAGGCTGGGTTGTTCCCGATAAATAGGTTTTCATTGATCGCATAAGCGAAAATTTTCTCTAACCTCCCCCTTACACGGGAGGCGGTCATCGTTTTGTTTATCCATATGGGACGAAGTATTTTTAGGATGTCTTTTCGGTCGATTTCATCGATGAATTTTTCCCCAATGACGGGAAAGGCATAAGTGCTTATAGAAGAGCTCCAAGACTGCTTTTGAGCCGGATTTTTCCATAATCGAACCGAGGCTAAGATTTCGATGACTCGCCGTGCATAGTCCTTAAAAAGAACCGGGTGCTGTTTGGCTTCCATTAATGCAGAAGCCTTTCCGCTGAATTGAAGAGATGTTTTTAATAGAAAGGCAAATTGTTTCACTTCCGATAACGGCTTTTTACTGGCGCTTCCGAGTGCTAAATCGCAGACGCGGCCTTTAGGATCGAGATAGCGAAAAAAATAATTTCGATATCTTCCGTTGCCCCGAACTCGTACGTATAGATGAGGCTCTAATCGATGGGTGCCGTCGGGTAATTCAAATATTTGCTTTTTGCTGAAGCGGCCGATTTTTGCATGAGACATACCAGTGTGTCCTCCAATGTGTTAAATGAAATCAGTCTCTCAATTACAGAGGATCGCTGGCTGTCTTTTCCTCCAAAATGATTGGGTAGTTTCGGCCTCTAGGCGGTGGCGATTTTTCAAGAAAATACATAAGATGGAAAAAGCGAAAATTCGCTAGAATAATTAGGACTCACCCCGGTAAGACGACCCAACAGAAAAAGACGAGGAACATAAATGCGGCCTGTGCGTCTCAGAAACTACATCTTCTATTTGTTGGCTCTTACAATTACCTTGCCGCTGCTGGTGTTGAGCTACTCTCAGTACCGGATGATTGAGCAGGAGATCCGTAAAGACGATCTCCTCCTGGTGGAAGATGCGTTAGCACTGTCCAACAATATTAAAAATAGAGTTGATTCCGCGAAAACCCTCGTTGTGATGTCTGCAAGCACACTGCAAGTCTATGGGACAGAGGACAAATCAGCCTTACGAGCCATCCTAAAAAGCATTTTGACGGAAGTTCCGTATTTCTTAAACATCCACTACGGTGATGTGAATGGAGACGTCATCGTTTTTGAGCCTCCTAAGAATGCACGGAATGAAAGTAATGAGGGCGTGTCTCACACAAATAGGGATCATTGGAGTCACATCCGCAATCGGGACTCGGTTTATATATCTGACGTCATTATGGCGACCGGTGCGGCAACCGTTCCCATTGTGAATATTTGTGCGCCGGCAATAAACAAGTCCGGAAAGATCATCGGTTATGCAGTCTCTGCTCTTGATTTAAAGAGTCTGTACGAAGATGTGGTATCAGGCTTAGATATTCAGGACAGCGCTGTATATATCTTGGACAAGAAGGGTGCGCCTATCTACGCGACCGATCATGTTAATTCTCCGGAACCCTTGATTCCTTCCAAGGTTTTAAAAGAACTCGTCGCAAATAAAGAAAACGCTCAGGTTTTATCCAGGAACGATGCGTCTGATTTAGTCGGCGCGATCAGAGAGATACCGGGGCTTGGCTGGTACGTCGGTGTTTTTAAGAAGGAAGAGGATAGAGAATCAGCAATCATCTCGATGGCGGCGACAAACAGCCTGATCTTCTTCTTCCTTTTGCTAGTAACGTTTATTTTGGCTTCCTACTCTGTTCGTCCCTTGACCGAATCTGTTAATAAACTCATTGAGCAGGTGAGAGAAGGCAAGGCCGTTCCGACTGAAGCGGAAAAAGTCCATCATCCCGAAGAACTCGTTGAGCTTCAGAAAGCTTTCTGCCGCTTGTTGGTGAAATTGAAATCTCACCAGAAATCCGAAGGCGCGCTTAGTGAACTGAGCGAATCTGATGTCCAAAAAGAAGTCGAGCTTCTTAAAGAACAATATGAATTCCTGCAGGCGCTGATTACCCTTCTGCCGTCTCCGATGGCCATTGTGGATGAAAACGGCTTTGTTCGTTTCTTAAATCAGTCCGCCTCTAAGTTCTTTGACAAAGCAGTAGCCGGAGCGAATTTCGCTCAAATGCTCAAAGAAAAGTTTGAAGAAGACAATTTCGGATTTAACCTTCACGGCATGTCAGAAGAAAAAATCCTCAAGACCAAGGATACGAGGGAGGATTTCCTGCTTCAGAGAAGAGAGTTGCCGCCGATCAAAGGAACACGACGCAGTGTTTACTTACTTTCGCCGTTCAAAGAGCCCGACTGGAATTCGAAATAAGACACGCCTAAAGAAGGCAGGAACTTTTCCAGCACATCTTTCACCGAGAGGATGAGGCTTCGGTCATTGGTGCATGGGTGGCAGTCAATATGTTCCGCGTTCAAGATTCTGCTGTCGATGTAGAGCGAAATTTCTTTGTTTTGATCAAAGATCAGACCAAGTAAAGAAACGGCGCCCGGGAAGGTGTGCATGAGTCGGGACAAATCCTCGGGAGAGGCAAAAGAAAGGTGACTGCTTTTCAAAAATGCGGCCGCTTGTTTGGCATTAAATCGTTCTTCCGCCGGTATCACAAAGAGAAAAAATTGTTTCTTATTCTTAACTAAAAGCGTCTTACAGCACGTAGAATCAAACTCTTTTGCAATTTTTAACCCTTCCTTACACGTCGTGATGGGTAAGTGATTCAAGGCTTTGAACGGAATGTTGTGTGTACGAAGAAAGTCCTCAACTTCTTGGGTAGTGTTGTCCATAAGAGCTTGTAAGATTTTGTGTCCGTTTTGGAAAGTATTATATAGATGCGGTATACACTTACGACAAATTATCAGCCTAACCAAGTGAGAAACTTATGGCAGCAGCAGAAATCGGTTCGTTTCCGCCCGGCGTGAAACGCTTTTTTCTTTTAGGGGCACCAATTATTGCCCTTATTATTTATTGGATACTTCCGAACACTTATACGGATATCCATAACCAAGTCCTTCCTTTTAATCCTCACGCCAAAGCTTGTTTGGCCGTCGTGGTTTGGATGGTCCTTTGGTGGCTTTTTGAACCGGTTCCGATTCCGGTGACTTCGCTTCTTCCCATTCCGCTCTTTCCCCTATTAGGGATCGCTAAACCTGCGCAGGCAATGGCACCGTACGCATCAGGTACGATTTTCCTGTTCATGGGCGGTTTTATTCTGGCGATTGCCGTTCAGCGCTGGCGTCTGGATAAGCGCATTGCTTTAACCACATTAAAACTCGTAGGTACCAAGGCGCCTGCGATTGTGGGCGGTTTCCTCTTGGCGAGCGGTGTGCTTTCCATGTGGGTATCCAACACGGCAACCGCGGCCATGATGGTTCCGATTGCGATGGCCGTTCTTTCCTTAGTGCGAGCTAAAAAAGCCGGCGGTCCGATCGATCAGGAAGAAGAAAACTTCAGCGTCGCCATGCTGCTTGCCGTTGCCTATGGTGCCTCTATCGGCGGTATGGCCACCATTATCGGTTCGCCTCCTAACGGCATTTTTGCGCGTTTTATGGAGCAGAACTTCAATGATCCGATTTCGCTTGCGCATTGGATGAAGTATGGCATGCCGCTTACACTTATTCTGCTTCCGCTGTGCTGGTTCCTTCTGACTAAGGTTCTCTTCCGTAAGACCATGAAGGAAATCGAAGGCGGCGCTCAGTGGGTTCAGTCCGAATTGAATAAATTAGGACCGATCGGCAAGGGCGAAATGATCGTTCTGATCGTCTTCTGCTCTGCGATCCTTCTGTGGTCCTTCGGCGGTGTGTTAAGAGGTCTGGATTTCGGCGGCACAAGGCCGTTTGCTTCGCTCTCTGACGCCGCAATTGCGATGATCTGCGCCATCGTGCTGTTCTGTATCCCTGTGAACAGAGACCATATGGTTTTGGATTGGTCGGATATGAAAGAGCTGCCCTGGGGCGTTCTGCTCTTGTTCGGCGGCGGTCTTTCCATGGCTGCCGGTCTGCAGATTACGGAATGCGGTCAGATTATCAGCGCAAACGCAGGCGTTCTAGCCGGACTTCCGCGCTGGGCAATCCTTATCGGTGTGAGCTTGCTCGTGATGCTGGCAAGTAACTTTACGTCCAACACGGCGCTTGCCGCAACACTCATGCCGCTCCTGGCTTCCGCGGCTGTTCCGATGGGCGTGCCTGCCGAGCAGCTGCTGATGGTGACGGCTCTGTCTGCATCCTGCGCATTCATGATGCCGGTCGGAACGCCTCCGAATGCGATCGTGTTCAGTACCGGACGCATCAAGATTATGCAGATGGTTTCTGCCGGTGCGGTTCTGACGCTTGTCTCAGTCGTCGTCATTGGACTGTTCGCAGCAACATTCATCGACTAATCTTTTGAACTCGCAGAGGGGGGCCGAGGGCCTCCCTTAATTTTTGTTGCAAAGCCACCGCCATCGGCCGAATGAGGTACAACCGTTTGTTAAAATACGGCCTTCGATCAGGGCTTCCAAATGATTCCAAGACTTAAATTGGTAAACGTCACCAAGCGATACGGGTCAACCGTTGCGAATGACGCAATATCGCTTGAGGTAATGCCGGGGGAAATTTTGTCCGTGCTCGGAGAAAACGGAGCAGGCAAAAGTACCCTGATGAAGATTATCTTCGGATCTGTCACGCCCGATGAGGGCGAGATTTATTTTGACGGACGAAAAGTTAATATCTCGTCTCCTGCGGACGCGCGCGAACTCGGAATCGCGATGGTGTTTCAGCACTTTGTCTTGTTTGAGACACTGACTGCTAAAGAAAATATTCTTTTGGGAATGCCTGAAGGCACAGATCCTAAAGAATTAGAAAAAGAGATTATTGAAAAAAGCCGCCATTACGGCATCGAAGTTGATCCGAACGCGATTGTTAATGATCTCTCCATGGGCGAGCGGCAAAGAGTGGAAATTCTCCGCGCGCTATTAACCAATCCGAAGCTTTTGATTCTTGATGAACCGACCTCGGTTCTTTCTCCTCTCGCGCTGCAGGCCCTCTTTAAAACCCTGCGCCAGCTGTCTTCCGAAGGCGTTTCCATCATCTTCATTACGCATAAGCTCAATGAAATTCGTGAACTTTCCAAACACTGTACGGTGATTCGCAGCGGTGAGGTGGCAGCCAACATCAATCCTCAGGAAATGACCGAGCAGGAGCTCGCCAAGCTTATGATCGGCAGCGACCTTCCTGAAATCATGCCTCGACCGGAAATCAAACCGCATCCCGGTTTGGAAGTCTGTTTCCAAGGTGAAGAGGTTGGCTTTAAGAGCCGCTACCCGCTCTACGGCAAGATTAACGTTCCCTGCGGCCGAATCGTCGGCGTGGCCGGTATCTCCGGAAACGGCCAGGCAGAGCTTATGAAGGCAATCAGCGGCGAAGTACTGCTGCCCAAAAACTGTATTTCTATCGTCGGCTCTTTTGCCGGAGACCTTCGCGTTAAACACAGACGCGCTTTAGGTCTGCGCTGTGTGCCCGAACAGCGCTTGGGTGAAGCGACTGTTCCGGAAATGTCCTTGGAAAGCAACACGCTGCTGACCAGTAATTTGTTCTTAGCCAAAGGTTTTATGCGCAACAAGATGATCGCGCGCTTTACGCGTTCGATTATTGAAAAATTCCATGTCCGCTGCGGCGGTCCCAAAGCTCCGGCTGAAAGCCTTTCCGGCGGAAATCTGCAGAAATTTATTGTGGGTCGAGAGCTGCTTCATAACCCGAAGGTGATGGTTTTGAATCAGCCGACTTGGGGTGTGGACGCGGGCGCCGCAACGCTTATCCGCAATGCCTTAATCCGTCAGAGGAGCGGCGGGAGCGCGATTTTAGTGGTCAGTGAAGAACTCGACGAACTGTTTGAAATTTGTGATGAATTGGTTGTGATGAGCGAAGGCAAAATTTCTCCTCAAGTCAAAACAAAAGATGTCAGCGTTGAAGAGATCGGTCGATGGATGTCCGGCCTTTGGCCTGAAGCGAAGGAGCAGTGATGAATTTTCCTCTAGCACTCTATAACCGCCAGCGTCCGAGCCGCTTTCTTTCTGCGGCGTCTCCGTTTATTGCGGTTCTCTTGACGCTTTTGATCGGATGCTTGATTTTTGCCGGGATGGGCAAAGATCCGATGCATTCCATGTACGTGTTTATTGTCGAGCCTTTGCTCACACTGCGGGGCTGGGGAGAGTTGGGCGTAAAAATGACGCCGCTCATTCTCTGTGCATTGGGCCTATTGGTTTGCTACCGAGCAAACGTGTGGAACATCGGTGCGGAAGGCCAATTAATTGTCGGCGCGCTTGCCGGCGGCGTGGTTGCATTGCAGGCTAGCCCCGAAGCCTCTCAGCTCTACATGATTTGGGTCATCCTGGCTGCGATGGTCGGCGGTGCGTTATACGCCGGCATCGTGGCCTGGCTCAAAGACAAATGCAATGCCAATGAAATCTTAGTTTCTCTGATGCTCGTCTATATTGCCGAGCTTTTCCTTTCCTGGGCGGTTCAGTCCCCGCTGCGAGATCCTCAGGGCTTGGGATTCCCGCAAAGTCCGATGTTTGAGATGGCAGCCACGCTCCCGATCATGATTCCGGGTACCCGAATGCACTGGGGTGGGGCTCTCGTTTGCTTTGCCTTGTTCGGCATCTGGCTCATCATGTCGAAGATGTTTATCGGTTTCCAGGTGCGCGTTTCCGGCATGGCGCCTAAGGCAGCTGCTTACGCGGGCTTCTCCAATCGAGCCATTATTTATTTTGTGTTGCTTCTTTCCGGTGCTTTAGCCGGATTGGCCGGTGTGATCGAAATCTGCGGTCCGATCGGACAGCTCACTCCCAAGATCTCCCCGGGATACGGCTTTGCCGCGATTATTGTGGCTTTTGTGGGGCGCTTAAAACCACTCGGAACCATTCCTGCAGCTTTCATCATGGCGCTCTTTTACCTCGGCGGTGAACTAGCCCAGTCCAGACTCGGAACGCCGGCTGCTTTGACGGGTGTGTTCCAAGGTCTCTTGCTCTTCAGCATCATGGCTTGTGATTCTCTGATTTTCTGCAAATTAAAGTGGGTCGGATTTAATTCCGCGAAGGGGGCCGCATGAGTGTTGCAGCTTCTTTAATTGCCACGACGATGAATGCAAGCACGCCGCTGCTGCTTGCAGCGCTGGGAATTTTGGTTGCCGAACGCTCCGGCGTCCTGAACTTAGGCGTCGAAGGCATCATGCTGATGGCGGCCATCGCAGGCTACATGGCAACGGTTGAGACCGGAAGTTTTGCGGTCGGATTTATTGCTGCCGTTGCAGTGGGTATTTTGTTTGCATTGTTCTTTGCCATTTTCGCTGTGGGCTTAAGGGCCAATCAGCAGGCATCCGGCTTGGGTGTAGCGATTTTCGGCGGTGGCTTATCCGCCTACATCGGCATTCCTTATCAAGGCGCCGTGCTCCCTGAAAGAGCGGCTGACGGCATTCCGTTCTTAGACCAGATCCCTTTCCTCGGACAAGCTTTTTTCAGCCAGCATTGGATCGTTTATTTGTCCTTGCTCATGATTCCGGCTGTTTGGTATTTCTTGTTCAGAACCAGGCCCGGGCTGGTCGTGAGGGCCGTCGGAGAATCGCCGTTTTCAGCAAACGCTTTGGGATACTCGGTTCCGATGATTCGATGCGCGACGCTGGCTTTCAGCGGAGCCTGTATCGGGCTTTCCGGCGCTTATTTGTCGCTCATCTATACACCCTTATGGGTGGAAGGCATGATTGCCGGCAGAGGCTGGATTGCGCTGGCGCTGGTGACCTTCGGTACTTGGCGTCCGTTCAGAGTGTTCTTAGGCGCGTACTTGTTCGGCGGCATGACCATGCTGCAGATGAATCTTCAGAGTATCGGAATTTCCGTTCCGACTCAGTTTATTTCCATGGCGCCTTATGCGGCGACGATTATCGTTTTGGCGCTGATTTCGAGAAGTCCGACTTGGATTCGTCTGAACATGCCGGCTTCTCTCGGAAAGCCGTTTAACCCGCATTGATGATTTTTTGTTTACCTTTCTTTAAAGGAGAAAGACAGTGAAGATGTCTTTAAAACTGGTTGCAGCTGCGGCTGCTGTTGCTTCCGCTTTTGCTTTGAGCGCCTGCGGAGACAAAAAAGAAGCTGCCCCGGCTAAACCGGCAACACCGGCAGCTCCTGCCGCTCAGTCCAAGGCAGCTGAACCCCTGAAAGTCGGTTTTGTGTATGTGGCTCCGATTGCGGACGTTGGCTATACAAAACAACATGACATCGGCCGTATCTACGCTATTGATAAGGTAGGTAAAGATAAAGTCACGACGACATTCGTGGAGAATGTTCCTGAAACTGCTGACGCAGAACGAGTTATTCGTCAGATGGTTGCCGACGGCAACAAGCTGATTTTCGGAACCAGCTTCGGCTACATGAACTACATGCAGAAGCTTGCTAAAGAATACCCGGATGTGAAATTCGAGCATGCCACCGGTTACAAGACTGCGCCCAACATGACGAATTACAATATTCGCTTCTACGAAGGCCGCTATCTGGCCGGTATGCTTGCCGGCGGTGCAACTAAGAGCAACATCATCGGTTATGTCGCTCCGTTCCCGATTCCTGAAGTTCTGCAGGGTATCAACGCCTTTACATTGGGTGCCAAATCCGTTAATCCGAATATTCAGGTGAAGGTGATTTGGACCAACGCTTGGTACGATCCTCCCAAAGACACCGACTCTGCCAAGACTCTGTTGGGTCAAGGGGCGGACATTCTCACTCAGCACACCAATACCAGTGCTGTAGCGAGTGCTGCTGAAGCTGCAGGAAAAATGGTTATTCCGTACAACAGCGACATGAAGTCTGTTGCTCCGAATGCCCAGATTGCTGCTCTTGTGCTGAATTGGGGACCGTACTACGCCAAGAAGATCCAGCAGACGATCGACGGCAAGTGGGATCCGACACCGGTTTGGATGCACTACAAAGACGGCGCAATGTCTCTTGAAGGAGTTCGCACCGATAAGATTCCTGCCGATATCGTGAAGAAGATGGAAGAAGTGAAGGCCAAGATCGAGAGCGGTGAATTCCATCCGTTTACGGGTCCGATCAAGACCAACGACGGCAAAGAAGCTGCTAAGGCAGGCGAAGTTCTGAAGGATGACCAGCTTCAGACGATGAATTACTATGTTGACGGTGTGATCGGAAAGGTTCCCAACTAATCTGATTCGACGTTAATTCAAGCGAAGGCTCGGCATTTTGTCGAGCCTTTGTGATTTTCAAGACTGTAAAAGTTGTGGTCTTTTTCTCATAGAAAAGCGCGAGGTGCTATTTTGGCTCGCTTAACACATAGACGACTATGCCGGAATGAGCCAGCTCCGCCCCTCTCGGGAGAATAAAATCCGTCAAACCGGAATCCGAGCTTTCTGGAACCAGTCGAAAACCTCTCTCGGAAGCAGTAAATCTTCGAAGTGTTTTTTTTCCTGCGTATTCAAGAAGAACGATATTGCCGACCTGGGCTTTTGCTTTCTTTCTTAGAAAAAGAACGGTTCCCTCATGAATTCCGGCTCGATCCATCGAATTATCCGGTGCCTTTTCCACAGAAATCTCTTCCGCCGGGATAGGGAGCGAATTGAACAATTCATCTGCAACTTTGGGCGGAGAAGGTTTAGTCGTGGCAGCGATCTGCGAACGAATCCAGGAAGAGCCTCCTAATCTTTTTAATTGAATTAAAAGATCCTCAGTCAGAATGACGGTCGTTGTTTTTGCGCCGATAAGAGGCTTGCGGCCTGCACCGGGACGTGCACCGCCTTTTTTCTTTAAAGGCGCTTTATTTTCACTATCGGTCATAAAAATAATTCAACAAAAATACAGTGAACGCTGTCTGCGACAAACGATTTCGCGATACAGGATAGGCTATTTCAAGAATCAACGTTGTAAAAGACTAAGATATTTGTGGAATCGATCGAAAATATGTGAAAAAGACCACAAATTAGGTTTTCAAAAGGCGGATCAAAAATGGGGAAATTTTTAAGAAATGCTTTGTTCGGGATAGCGGTTGGAGATGCTTTAGGTGTTCCCCATGAGAAAAAACCAAGAGGGTCTTTCAAGTGTTTGGGTTGGGATTACACACCGGAACCGGATCGAAAAAGAACGTGGTCGGACGACACCGCTCTGACGCTCGCCGAACTCGACAGTCTTGGAACCCTAAAGAGGGTGGATTTTGACGCCATCATGCAGAACTTCATGGAATGGTTCTTGATGGGAAAATTTTCCTGCACCGGGCGCTGTTTCGGTGCGGGAAAGAGTACGGTGCATGCCATCAAGAACTATTGCTATGGAAAGAAGGCGATTGACTGCGGCTCTAAGGACATTATGTCTAACGGAAACGGTGCTCTGATGAGAATCATGCCGTTTTGCCTTTTGAGAGAGGAATATCGCAAAACCTTTAATTTCGATGATGCCGTTGGTATGACGCACCGGCATCCAATAAATCTTGTTGCCTGCTGCTTTTTTGATGTGTTGGTCAACGCGATTGTTCGCGGGTCGGACCTAAAGACTGCTTACGAAACGGCAGAGAAATCGTTGTCCCAAGAGGAAAAAGAATTAATTCAGATGCCGTCCTTTGGACTTTTAAGTGAGCGCCCTGAAAGTGAAATTAAATCCGGCCGCTTTGTGCTGGATACTTTGTGGGCCGCCATTTGGTGTGTGGAAAAGACCACAAATTATCGAGATGCTGTCTTGAAAGCCGTTGATCTTGGAGACGATTCCGACACAACAGCCTCGGTTGCCGGAGGCATTGCCGGGTTAATTTATGGGATCGGGGGAGAAAAAGGCGTTCCGAGCAATTGGATAGAGCAGTTGGCTTGCCGGAATTGGCTGGAGGATGCAACAGAAAAGACGGCGGGAATGGCTTATTAAGGTACGGTAAATCAGCTAAAAATATATAGAAAAGACCACAAAATTGAAGACTGCTGCCTTGGTAGCTTCGGGTGTCTGAAGTTTGGCGGAGAAATGATTAGATCCACAGCGGCAGTCAGCCAAATATGAGAAAAAGACCACAATCCTGAACAGAATTTGTGGTCTTTTTCACACGGAAAGAGTTTCAGCGAATGAGTAAGCTCAGATCTTATCTGGCGCCGCTGGCCTGAAGAGCAATAGCGGCATGCTTACGGCCTTCGACAACTTCTTTACGAAGCTGACCGCTCGGGTGGAAGGAAACTACCTGGCGGGCCTTAATAATGGCGGATTCGCCGGACTTAGGATTACGTCCCGGACGCTCGCTTTTCTGCTTGATGGAAAAAACACCGAAGTTGGAAAGCTTCAGTTCTTCGCCGCGAACGAGGCATTCAAGTGCTTCATCGAAGAAAAGATCCACGATTTCCTTGCAGAAACGTTTAGGGAGCCCAAACTGTTCATAGATAACATCGGCAAGATGACTTTTGGTCAGCGTATCGCCTTCCTTGAGCAGGGTGCCAAGGACGAGAGCGGTCTCATCCTTCTGCTGTTCTTTGACAGCCTGTTTAGGTAAGTCTTCCATTTTTCTAGTATGTTGTGAAACTGTGAAAAGGTTGAATTCTATACCAAAGCTTTGGGGCTGTGTTGTCGTTATTTATTTAATTTACAAAGAAAAAATTCAAAAATCATTGACTTTTTGAAATTACGATCACCCAGCAAAAACGGATCATTTTTTGTGGAACGAGGCACCTAAATCGGGAAGTTTTTGCAGAGTCTAACTCCTCGGCGCGGGAAATCGACTTCAAGGACCATCCGGCATATCGTTCGGTGAGCAGTCAAACCCGGCCGACCAAAGGCGGGCAAAAAAAGGGCGTCTGAAATAAATCATTCAGACGCCGGTATCTAAATTAGCGAGAGAAGAACTTGAGTTCCTGAAATGGATCTCGAAAAGCTCTTCGGAGATTCTCGCTTCAACCTCAAATCCCAAGGAGAAGTGACAACATTCAATTGCCACAACTGAATATTAGCATAAAGCCCTAAGGGTTTCTACCACAATATTTGTAAAAACCTATTTCGGGCACAGGGTTCGTAAAAAATCCTTGAGAAATTAAGTAGTTGATGTTGACAAAAATGTCCGATTTAGAACATCTTGACGAGGATTGAAACAGAAATTAACCAGAATAGAAAGGCGCTGATTTTGTTGAGCCAGAAGGAGAAGCTCTTCGTCATCCAGCGGTCAGCCGCAGCAGCGGCAGAGTAGCTGTATGCAATGTGAACAAACCAGCAGGTGATGACAAACATGGCAATCATCAAAGAGACCTGTTGGACGTACGAACCTTTTGGATCGATAAACTGTGGGAATAAGGAGAGCAGGAACACGATACACATCGGGTTGGTGACCTGCAGAAGAGCAGCGCTCGCCAATATATGAATCCTTTCCTGCTTCAACTCCTTTGGATTAAAAGATTTGATGGATGAAGAAAGCGAAATAACTGGAGCCGTCCAGCTTTTCCAGCCGAACCAAAAGAGAAGCAAGCATCCGCATAACTGCAGGCCGTAGAACATGACAGGGGATTCATGAATGACAGCTCCTAAGCCGCTCGCGGCAAGAATACTCATGAAAAGCACTCCGATTGCGTTGCCTGTCGGAGAGAGAAACGCATTGTTCTTTCCGTAGTTAATGGCGTTTTTTAGCGTATAAAGGACGCCGGCACCGGGCGTAACACATGTGATGAAAACGACTATGAAAAAGAGTCCGAGACTTGATGCTGACATTTTTATCTCCTTTGTTGCCAGTCAGTGTAGGAAGAAAGGCACACGCCTAGGAGCGCAAGTGATATAAAATCTTTATCACTCAATTACCTTTTTGCTAACATCAAAATGCGTCGTTGTTTCAATTACCGCACCATAAGACAGTTAATGCTGTTTGCCGCCGTGACTCAGGAGAAGAGTTTTCGGCGGGCGGCAAAACGCCTGAACATGTCTGTTCCTCCGCTTGTTCTTCAGATCGATGAATTAGAGGCGAGACTGAAAATGAAATTGCTGGAGAGAACGCCTAGAGGTGTTTCTCCGACTGCACAAGGCAATGCAATCATGCCGATGATTGACCAGCTGGTTCGGCAGGCAGAAATTCTGGATTACTCCGTAAAACAGATGCAGCAAAATGCGCAGGGAATTCTGACGATCGGCGCCAATACGGAGTCAATGCTTTTCTTTATTCCGGAGTTCAAAAAACGCCTTGCGGCATTGCATCCGAACATTTCGCTTTTTGTGAAAGAAATCGATTCTTATCAGGTCGAAACTGAGCTCACCGACGGAACGGTTTTAATCGGTATGGCATTTTTCGATACCTTGTCGGATCAGCGCTTAAGGATGGCGAACCTCATCAATGAGAAGCCAATTGTACTTTTGAATCGAAATCATCATTTAGCCGGCAAGGGCGGAGTGTCCATCAAAGACCTGAGGAATGAGGATTTCGTATTTACGCGGCGCTCCATTGCGCCAAGGCTTTTCGACGGTCTCGTCGGCTTTTGTCAGGAAGTCGGCGGTTTTACTCCGCGGATCATCCACGAGGTCGAATCCAGTCCGCGTCAGATGGGATTTGTAAGCTGCGGGCAGGGAATCGCTTTCTTGCCGGAATCTTTCAGACAGTGGATGCCTGAATATATCCGGGCAGAAACAATTACGGATGCAGCTCCCTGTTTGCCCCTTTCTATCGCATGGAATCCGCTGATTGAGTCCCCCTTACGAGATATCGTGGCAGAAGAACTGAAACAGATGTTTGTGGACCGTTGAGAAGCATAGACCGCGATCCAAAACGGAGGAATATATGAATAAACCAAAGGACGAACCGGGTTTGCAAACCATTTTGTCGCATTGCGGCCGCAATTTGGAGGCAAGCGGCGGTTATGTAAATGTGCCGCCCTATGAAGGCTCGACCATTCTTCACGATGATATGGAAGATCTGTTCGGACGTGTCGATAACCATTTGTACGGCGACGGTACTGCACAGACCTACGGGACGGACGGAGGCCCGACGCATGAAGCTTTTTATGACGCCATGAATAAACTCGAAGGCGGAGCCGGAACCTGGGCATTTAGTACGGGTTTAGCGGGCTGCACGATTCCGATGATGGCCTTCCTGAAGACAGGCGATCACATGCTTGTAACAGATTCGGTTTATGGTCCTACGCGCCAGTTCTGCGAAGTACTGCTAAAGAACTTCGGCGTGGAAGCAGAGTTTTACGAGCCGACCATCGGGGCCGGTATTGAGAAATTAATTCGTCCCAATACGCGATTGATTTATATGGAAAGTCCGGGTACGCATACCTTTGAAATGCAGGATGTTCCGGCAATCGCCGCGGTCGCTCGCAAATACAACATCGTCACAATGATCGACAACACTTATGCCACGCCACTCAATTTCCAGCCGCTGAAGCACGGTGTGGATGTAGTAGTGCATTCGGCGACGAAATACATCTGCGGTCATAGCGACGTGTTGATGTCCACGGTTACCTGCAATGAAAAAAACTGGAAGCAGGTGAGAGACGTCTGCAAGATGACCGGACAATACGCCTCGGCGCAAAGTGTGTACCTAGGCCTCCGCGGCTTACGCACTCTGAAAGTCCGCCTTGATGCAGTGGGCGTGCATACGCGGAAAGTGGTTGACTGGCTTCTTAAGCGGGAAGAAGTCAAAAAAGTGATTTGGCCGGCTTATGAAAAGGATCCCGGCTATCGCATTTACAAGAGAGACTACTCCGGCCCGATCGGATTATTTGCTTTCCAATTTCAGGATCAGTACACGGATGTTCAGATCAACCGCTTTATGGATTCTTTAAAACTATTCGGATTGGGTTACTCGTGGGGCGGATTTGAGAGCTTGATCCTGAGGAGCTACGGGAAACGCACGGTCGGTGACCCGAAAATTATGCGTACGATGATCCGTGTTTATATCGGCTTGGAAGATCCGGAAGATATGATCAACGACTTAGATCAAGCGATGACAAAAATGCGGGATGTGTAAAACACCCGAAAATAGAAAAAATTAAAGGCCGTAGAGAAAAACTCTTTGCGGCCTTTTTGCTCAGCTCAAAACAAATTATTTTGTATTGAGGGCATCTTTAAACTGTTTGCCGGCAACGAATTTCGGCTGAACAGAAGCGGGAATCTGGATCGTTGCTCCGGTGGCAGGATTGCGGCCGGTACGAGCTTCGCGCTTAGCAGACTTGAAAGTTCCGAAACCAACTAAGGAGATTTCATCACCTGCTTTAACAGTTTTGACGATCTGAGCTGTCAGAGCATCCAGAACATCTTTAACATCAGCTTTAGATTTACCGGAAGCTTCTGCAACGGCAGCAATCAATTCAGTTTTATTCATTCGATTCCTCTGATAGTGTTTGAATGGAACCCTGATAATAAGGGTTTTTTAGGGCAAAAAACAGTTTTTTAGGTTTGGGTGTGCTGTTTTCGCGACAAACCGCTGTCCGTTAGGGCCTCTCGGAAGATTACACATCCCGTATATAGGTTATTTTTAAACGGTAATGCAGGCTTAGCTGTTGACTGTGAAAATTCTTGAGAAGTGTCGATGTATCGAGGTTTAGCTGAAAAGGTCCAGCTCTTTTTGGACGGAAGGCTCCGTTTTCTTTAAGAGAATCTCTTGTATATCTGTCAAGTACAACTTGACCATATTAGAAAAAATTAGGCCCACAGAGTACGTTTTGTCTGAATACCTTAATTGTGAAAGCCAGCGGTAGAATTCAATTTCGTCTTCTGTCTGTGCTTCAATTCCGCCTCGGATCATGACAAATTTATCAAATAGGGCAGAAGCGGACTCAATTAATGTTTCATAAGCGTCCTCAGCGTTTTGGCAGCGAAATTCTGAAAAACTGTCCACGGAAACGGGATAAATCTTGTCGAGGTTAAAGTCCTCGGGGTTCAGATCCGATAAAGTAAGAGAAAGCATTTTTCTTTGAAGATCAGTCAGTTCTTCAATGCTTTGCTTCAAATCTTCTTTGTATAAAGCGATCCCGGAAGTATTCTTCTTTACCATCGTGTACCCATGCGTTGATTTGGAAATTCTAGCGCAAGCACAAACGTTTCACGGATTCATACCATATATGAGCATGAGCTAAGGGATAATGTCTATGTACTAACCCTGAGGGGATGGTGATAATTGCCTTTACTTAGTTTGTCCTTCCAAAGGTTGCTGTAATGAACCAAAAATCTGAATTTGAAGCAAGAGTCGCTTCAGCCGGTATTCGCAGAATTACCCGGTGCAGGAAGATCTCATTGAAGGGCGCTCAAAAAGTTGTTTTACCTTCCTTTTTAACGGAAGCACATTCTTCCGGAGCCCAGAAACACTTTGTTTGGAACGAGTTTTCGGCCTCAGTGCGTCCCGTTTAGTCCTTCGGTGTTATGCCAGAACTCCCCGAAGTAGAAATTACGCGACTTGGAATATTGAAGCGTGTCGGCGGCCGACGTTGCACGGGCGCGGTTGTTCGTGAGACGCGTTTCCGAAAAGCAGCCCCGGCAAATCTTTCAGAGTTGCTGAAAGGACAATGTTTGCGGTCAATTGAAAGAAGAGGTAAATACCTGATTTGGTCTTTCGATCGCGGATATATCGTTTCTCATCTCGGAATGTCAGGAGTGATGCGGATCGTTGATCCTAAAGCCACTGAACCGGTAAAGCATGATCATATAGATATCCTCTTCGGGGATTTGGCGGTCCGCTACCACGATCCCAGACGTTTTGGCTTTTTGATTTGGTTGCCAGAGTCTCAAGACCCTCACGACTTGCCTGAAATTGCGAAGTTGGGTGAAGAACCTTTTTCGGATGACTTTACTGCGGACCGGCTGCATTCCGCTTTAGCAAATACTTCGCTGCCGATTAAGGAAGCCCTGTTGACAGGAAAATACGTTGTTGGCGTGGGGAATATTTATTGTTCTGAGTCTTTGTTTGAGGCTTGTATTTCACCTCTGACTCCCGCGAACAAACTTTCAACGAAACGGCTAGAGCGGCTGGTGGCGGCGATTAGACAGGTGTTGACGTTATCTTTACAGGAAGGAGGTTCTACTCTGAAAGATTTTGTCTCAGCTGAGGGGGAACAAGGGTATTTCACTTTAAACGCAAAGGTTTATGGAAAAGCTGGAAAGCCTTGTTCCTGTTGTGGCCGTCCAATCAAAAAAATTGTTCAAAACAAAAGGGCGACATATTTTTGCAGTCACTGCCAAAGAAGATATTGACGTCCTCCTGGCCATAAATGACGAGGATTCCATACCACCTCTGCAGCGGCCGTAGCCTAATGCTGCAGTAGGTCTCTTTGGGTTCCTGCTGACAGCGGCCTTACTCCGCCGCTCATACCACAGGCTAACCGGGCCCGTCCGGCCCTTAGTACATTTATCGCTCCGACCAAATCCGCGTTGGCTCGGTATCCGCAGGCAACACACGCAAAAGAGGCTTGCGTTTTTCTGTTCTCCGCAGAAACCAAACCACATAGCGGACATGTTCGGCTGGTATTTTTGGGATCAACCTTGATTAATTTTCCTCCTCTCCGCTCCAACTTATTGGAGAGCATCCGGAAAAAGCCATACCATCCTTGATCCAAAATTGACCGGTTCAAGCTGCTCTTCTGCTTAACCTTTTTGCCCGGATTCTCTATTGTTCCGGCGGCAGAAGCTGACATATTAGAGACCTTCAGATCCTCAACGTACACGGTGCTGTGGTTTTGGGCTATCTGTGTCGAAGTCTTATGTAGGAAGTCTCTTCGGCTGTCTGCGATATGGCGATGCAGGCGTGCAATCTTTCTCTTTGTTTTTCTGCTGTTCCTACTCCCTTTTTTCTGTCTGGCCAACTTTCTTTGAAGTATCGCAAGTTTTTCCTGCTCCCGCTTAAAGGGGTTGAGAGGTTCAAAGACTTTACCGTCGGAGAGCGTCGCAAAATGCTTGACTCCCATGTCAATCCCTATCTCGGAAGGAGTTGGAGCAGGCGGCTTGTCCTCATATTCCGTCTGGATGCTGACGTCCCATTTATCGCCGCGGCGAATGACGGTGACGTTTTTTATCGCGCCGATGATGTCTTGGCTTTTCCGATACCCTACCCAACCGATTTTTGGCAGCCTAATTTGATGTTTGGCTTCATCAAGTTCAACTCCCTGGGGAAATCGAATGGAGTCATGCTGAAACTTTTTCTTGTACTTCGGAAAATTAGCCCGCTTCCGAAAAAAATTGATGTAAGCCTGATCCAGGTCCTTCAGCGATTGCTGAAGAACTTGACTGTGACACTCTTTTAAAAAAGGATTTTTCTTTTTCCATTCAGGAAGTCTATTGGCTGCCTCAGCGTATTTGAAGGAGTGCTTGTTGTCTTTTTTGTAGAGCGACCTTTCAAGGGATAAGGTGCGGTTGTAGACGTAACGGGCGCAGCCACAGAATTGCTTCATCAGTTGAATCTGCATTCCATTTGGTTTTAGTTCGAATTTGAAAGCGCGCCTAATTAACAATTGTATCCCCCCCTACGATCACTCATTTTAACGGAGCCTGATGAGTTGCATCATCGGGGAAAACGATACGGCAGAATCTGAGAAAAATTTGGTAGAGGTATCTTTGGTTCTGTTGATCGTATGCGGCAATCCGTCGTGACGAGTATAGACAAAGCAGGTATTAAAATATGCAGAGCCACGACTCTATGGAGCCCTTATATCACTGTCGTGAATGATGGTGTTTTACGGGCCCTTTTGATAAAATTCTTTGGTGTCTCTAAGGACCGAGCCCGGTAGAAATAAGTACGTTAAGAGGCGTTTTTAACAGTGACCTAAGAGAACGCGGGATTAAAGAGTGTATCTTTTCTTTTTTCCCGTCCGAGCATCTGAAAAGCTCGGTATTCGATAACTCTGCATGTAAGGCAATCTTGTCGAATGTTGGAAAGGAAGTCTGACTTCTTTTTTTGAAACTTCGTGCAAGCACGAAGGTGTTCATGGATAATGCGGTTATTCACAAGCGCACAATGAAGTGCAGAATAAAGGATGACAAATGACGGATATTAAAGACACAACATTGAGGGGTGTTAACCTTTTGAGAAATCCCTGGTTCAATAAAAGCAGTGCTTTCACAGAGAAAGAACGCGATGAGCTGGGTTTAAGAGGTCTTCTCCCTCCGAGAGTGTCTACTTTCGACGAACAAGTAACTCGCCTTAAAGGCATCATCGACACGTACGAAAAACCTATCAACAAGTACATCGTTCTTGAAGGAGCACATAACTCCGACGAATGTCTGTACTTTGAACTGCTGGTTCGTTATATCGACCAGTTCCTTCCGATTGTTTACACACCGACGGTCGGACAGGCCTGTCTGCAGTACAGCCACATTTTCCGTTATGCCCGCGGTCTTTATGTTTCCAGTGAAGACAAAGGCCGTGTTCGTCAGTTGGTCGCCAACGTTCCGCACAAAGATGTCGACATCATTGTCGTCACGGACGGTCAGCGCATTCTCGGTTTAGGTGACTTAGGCGTTAACGGTATGGGTATTCCTGTCGGTAAGCTGGCTCTCTACACTGCCTGTGCAGGTGTTAACCCCCAGAAGACACTACCGGTCTGTATCGACGTCGGCACCAATAACGAAGAACTTCTGAACGACCCGCTTTACATGGGTCTTCGCCAGAAACGTATTACCGGACCGGAATACGATGCACTGATTGCTGAATTTGTGGATGCCGTCAGAGAACGCTGGCCCAATGTTGTGATCCAGTTCGAAGACTTCCACAACAGCCATGCTTATGACCTGCTCGATCAGTACAAAGACAAAGTCCCCTGCTTCAATGACGACATTCAGGGAACGGCTTCGGTTGTTGTGACCGGTATGTTCTCTGCTATGCGTGCCCTCAAGCAGCAGCTTAAGGATCAGAAAGTCTTGTTCTTGGGCGCAGGTTCTGCTGCAACCGGTATTGCTCACTTGATTGCCGACGCAATGGTTGAAGAAGGTTTGACTAGAGAAGAAGCACTTGCCCGCATCAAACTCTTTGACTCTAAAGGACTGGTTACCAAGAAACGTACTGCTCCGCTGACTCCGGCCAAGATGCCGTTTGCTGCCGAAGACGCTCCGGCTGAAACTTTCCTCGAAGCTATCCGCGAAATCAAGCCGACTGCCATCATCGGTGTTTCCGCCCAAGGCGGCGCATTCACAAAAGAATGCTTGGAAGAAATGGCTAAGATCAACGAACGTCCTATCATCTTTGCCCTTTCCAACCCCACTTCCAAGGCAGAATGCACAGCCGAAGAAGCTTACACCTACACTGACGGACGCTGCCTCTTCGCCTGCGGTTCTCCGTTTAAACCTGTTGAATACAAAGGAAAAACTTTTGTTCCTCGTCAGGGCAACAATCACTATGTCTTCCCCGGAATCGGTCTCGGCGCTATTTTCTCCCGTGCCAAACTGATCCCGAACGAAGTCTTCCTCGTTGCAGCTAAAGTTCTGGCCGACATGGTCAAACCTGAAGATCTGGAACGCGGCAGCCTGTACCCAGCACTTTCCGAAGTTCGTGAAATTTCTGCAGAAATCGGCGCTGCGGTTGCTGGTTACATTTTCGACAAGAATCTTGCCGAAATCGAGAAACCTGCCGATTTGAAGAAAGCCGTTAAGGATGCAATGTGGGATCCGAAACACGCTCACTTCATCCAGGAATAATCTTCCTTCCTGATTAACAAAAATCCTCCGATGTCAAAAACACCGGGGGATTTTTTTGAGTTCGAAAAAAAATGGCCTGCTGATGCAGGCCGGAAAGATTATTTTTCTTGAGCGGTTTTTTCTTGGTCTTCTTTGAGGAAGTAAGAAATCTTCCACTTAAACGACACGCAAGCCATACGGAGTGCGGTAATGAAAATGAAACCGGCCCAAAGTGCAGCGTCGACCGGAACTTTGAGTTCCAGCAGCATGATGTAGAACCAGCATCCGATAAAACCAACAACCGCATAAGGCTGGCGGTCGGCAACCACTGCCGGCATCTGATTTAAGAAACAGTCTCTCATCAAACCGCCGAACACACCGGTGATACATCCGATGATGACGGAAGACAGCCAGGGCACCCCGGCTGCGAGGGAAAGCGAAGTTCCGGAGATACAGAAAATTCCGAGACCGATGGCATCCGCAAAGATGTACCAGTCATGAGCATGTTTGGTTTTCTGGAAAAATTTATAAATGAACGGCGCTGCCATACAGATGATGAAAGTAGCAACAACGTAAGCTTCGTGATCGATCCAGTAAAACGGACGTCGGTCAATCAAAATGTCACGGAGCATACCTCCGCCGAACGCTGTCGAAAAAGCGACGATAAAAACACCGACCGGGTCAATTCTTCTCTTGATGCCTTCGAACACTCCGGAAAGTGCGAAAGCGACAATACCCACAAAGTCAAAAACAGGAATGAGTGCGTTGAGCGCTCTGACGTCCATTTCCATGATTGGGAATCTTCTTAAAAAATATTTTGCGACATTAGATTAAAAAAATGAACTCTGCACTCGGGAAAAACCATTAAAAATCAATAAGTGACAAGCAAATGTTACAGTCAAATTATTAGCTTGCTTAACAACATAAAATTGGCCTATAAATTGAAATCATTCGTGTGATTGTAGGATTTGAAGGTAAAAAAAATAAGGCCCCGAAGGGCCTCAATTTTGCTGAAATTTTAGTCGTTGTTTTGAATCCGGCCTTGATATCTTCCGCTTTTATCGTACATTCTTCCGGAATCATCCATTCTGCCCATGTATCTGCCGCTTTCGTCGTAATATCTTTCAGCGGCGATGGCATATGTGCCGAGAACAAAAAGGGAAAACAGTGAAACAATGAAAAGAAGAATCCATCTTTTCATCGCTTCTTGTCGATACAAATATGCTTTAGTATCCATTCGTCTCCTCCAAAAAGAGGGTAAAGCCCCTCGAATATTTTGTTTTTTGGGATGTTTAATTATTTACTTTTTACCGGCCGATTGAATTCGACCTATTTGCATAATAATAAAAATTAACTCTCAAGTGATGAGTACAGATAACTACATGTAAGAAAAGTAACAGTTTGTTCTCTAAATAGAAACCCTGTACCCTGTTGGAGATGGAAAGATTTCGCAAAAGAACTCACTAAAAAATAACGAAAAATTTAGTTTGTCAGCAAAACTTCTTGTACTTCTCTTGGGAGACAAGGACTATTCCCGATTAAAATAGTTACAAATCAAAACTAAGGAGAAGTTTTCATGCCCATCATCATCAAACCCTCTCAACTGGAAGAAAGTGCCAAACTCGGCGCTCAGTTCCGCCACTGCATTCATGAAGAACCGGAAATCGGTCTTTATCTTCCTAAAACACAGGAAAAAATCGTTAATGCTTTAAAGTCTTTCGGAATTAAAGAAATTTCGACTTTTGTCGGAGGCGCAAACGTTACAGGTGTGGGCA
>OGGX01000388.1_pt1 | contig 29099 bp, 20 predicted proteins | sample 1571331 | NCBI WGS metagenome assembly OGGX01 (sample SAMEA2582056, study PRJEB24529) | metagenome | biome: Human gut stool | place: China | collected 2011
TACGGCGACCACCGAGATCTACACTCTTTCCCTACACGACGCTCTTCCGATCTCTGCCGCCAGGCGAGTTTGGCGGTCCGTGGATCGACGCATTATTCACTGGAACTATTGATCCGCAGGCACATCCTTTCTTTGCTGAGATCGCCCATTTGCGCGTCTCCGCTCACTGTTTGATTCGCCGCGATGGTGAAATAGTCCAGTATGTTCCTTTCGATAAACGTGCCTGGCATGCCGGAGTCTCTCAGTATCAGGGGCGCGAACGCTGCAATGATTTTTCTATTGGGATTGAGCTGGAAGGCACCGATACGCTGGCGTATACCGATGCGCAGTATCAACAGCTTGCGGCGGTTACGCGGGCACTGATTGATCGCTATCCAGATATCGCTAATAACATGACGGGCCATTGTGATATTGCGCCGGATCGGAAAACCGATCCCGGTCCTGCATTTGATTGGGCACGGTTTCGTGTGCTGGTCAGCAAGGAGACAACATGACGCTATTTACAACCTTACTGGTGTTAATTTTCGAGCGCCTGTTTAAGTTGGGCGAGCACTGGCAGCTTGATCATCGTCTTGAAGCGTTCTTTCGGCGGGTGAAACATTTTTCTCTCGGGCGCACATTAGGCATGACCATTATTGCGATGGGCGTGACTTTTTTACTGTTACGCACATTGCAGGGAGTATTATTCAACGTTCCCACGCTGCTGGTGTGGCTGCTGATTGGTTTGCTGTGTATTGGCGCAGGTAAAGTTCGTCTTCATTATCATGCTTATCTGACAGCTGCTTCACGTAATGATAGCCATGCCCGTGCCACGATGGCTGGCGAACTCACCATGATTCACGGCGTCCCGGCAGGCTGCGATGAACGTGAGTATTTGCGTGAGCTGCAAAATGCATTGCTGTGGATTAACTTTCGTTTTTATCTTGCACCGCTGTTCTGGCTGATTGTGGGGGGAACCTGGGGACCCGTTACGCTGATGGGGTATGCGTTTTTGCGTGCATGGCAATACTGGCTGGCGCGTTACCAGACGCCGCATCATCGTTTACAGTCCGGCATTGATGCCGTGCTTCATGTACTGGATTGGGTGCCGGTTCGTCTTGCGGGTGTGGTATATGCCTTGATCGGTCATGGTGAGAAAGCGTTACCGGCCTGGTTTGCTTCGCTGGGTGATTTCCATACTTCGCAGTATCAGGTGTTAACGCGTCTGGCGCAGTTCTCTCTGGCGCGTGAACCGCATGTCGATAAGGTGGAGACGCCGAAGGCAGCGGTTTCAATGGCGAAGAAAACCTCGTTCGTGGTCGTGGTGGTGATTGCACTACTGACGATTTACGGGGCGTTGGTGTAAAGATTATTGCCCTCACCCTGTACGGGTGAGGGCGTAGAGAGATTAATGCGCTTTTACGGCTTTGGCGGTTTTCTCTTTAAACAGATAGCCGATACCTAACACGATCAGCCATACCGGGATCAGGTATACCGAAATCGCCATTCCTGGGGTCATCAGCATAATCACCAGTACCGCCGCCATAAACAGCAGGCAGATCCAGTTACCCAGCGGATAAAGCAGAGCAGGGAAGCGAGTTACCACGCCTTGTTCCTGCTTGGCGCGACGGAATTTCATATGCGCCAGGCTAATCATCGCCCAGTTGATTACCAGTGCAGATACCACCAGCGCCATTAACAGTCCGAATGCGGATTCCGGTGCAAGGTAGTTAATCAGCACGCACAATGCCGTAACCAGCGCAGACACCAGAATAGTGTTAACCGGTACACCGCGTTTGTCGACAGACGCCAGCGCTTTTGGCGCGTTGCCCTGTTGTGCCAGACCAAACAGCATACGGCTGTTGCAATATACGCAGCTGTTGTACACGGAGAGCGCCGCAGTCAGTACCACGATGTTCAGCGCATTCGCCACAAAGGTATCGCCTAACTCGTGGAAGATCAGCACAAACGGACTGGTATCGGCGGTAACGCGGGTCCACGGCATCAGTGAGAGCAGAACGGCTAACGAACCAATATAGAAAATCAGGATGCGGTAGATAACCTGGTTAGTTGCTTTCGGTATACTTTGCTCCGGGTTATCAGCTTCTGCTGCGGTGATCCCCACCAGTTCCAGACCACCGAACGAGAACATGATAATCGCCATCATCATCACCAGCCCGGTGAAGCCGTGCGGCAGGAAACCACCCTGATCCCACAGGTTGCTAACGCTCGCCTGCGGGCCGCCGTTGCCGCTGAATAGCAGCCAGCCGCCGAAGATGATCATCGCTACCACCGCGATAACTTTGATAATGGCAAACCAGAACTCCATCTCGCCAAACACTTTTACGTTTGTCAGGTTGATGGCGTTGATCACCACAAAGAACACGGCGGCAGAAACCCAGGTGGGGATTTCCGGATACCAGAACTGAATGTATTTACCCACGGCAGTCAGCTCAGCCATGGCAACTAAAACGTACAGTACCCAGTAGTTCCAGCCAGAGGCGAAACCGGCAAAACTGCCCCAGTATTTATAAGCAAAGTGGCTAAAGGAGCCTGCGACAGGTTCTTCGACCACCATTTCACCTAGCTGACGCATGATCAGAAAGGCGATAAAACCAGCAATGGCGTAACCCAGGATAATCCCTGGCCCTGCGGACTGTATTACGGAGGCGCTACCCAGGAATAGCCCGGTCCCTATCGCGCCACCCAGCGCGATAAGCTGAATATGGCGGTTTTTAAGGCCGCGCTTTAGCTGCTCGCCGTGCTGTTGACCTTCCATCATGAAACCTCGTGCGGTGATTGTTTTTTTGATCTACGCAGTGATGCGTGTGTAAGTTTGCAATTCCGTTTGTTGTATTAATTTGTTTACATCAAAGAAGTTTGAATTGTTACAAAAGGACTTCCGTCAGATCAAGAATAATGGTATGTGGCAGCGAATGCACCCGCTTTATGCATAGTTGAAGATGAGTTGCTTAAAAAGGAACCGTTTGTAAAGCTCAGCCTCAACGCCTCTCAATATATAGAATGAATATGAATTCATTATTTTTGAATTAAAAATCACAAAATTGGTAAGTGAATCGGTTCAATTCGGATTTTTATAGTTTAATAATCGTTAAAAAATCCCTTTCCTACGTAAAGTCTACATTTGTGCATAGTTACAACTTTGAAACGTTATATATGTCAAGTTGTTAAAATGTGCACAGTTTCATGATTTCAATCAAAACCTGTATGGACATAAGGTGAATACTTTGTTACTTTAGCGTCACAGACATGAAATTGGTAAGACCAATTGACTTCGGCAAGTGGCTTAAGACAGGAACTCATGGCCTACAGCAAAATCCGCCAACCAAAACTCTCCGATGTGATTGAGCAGCAACTGGAGTTTTTGATCCTCGAAGGCACTCTCCGCCCGGGCGAAAAACTCCCACCGGAACGCGAACTGGCAAAACAGTTCGACGTCTCCCGTCCCTCCTTGCGTGAGGCGATTCAACGTCTCGAAGCGAAGGGCTTGTTGCTTCGTCGCCAGGGTGGCGGCACTTTTGTCCAGAGCAGCCTATGGCAAAGCTTCAGCGATCCGCTGGTGGAGCTGCTCTCCGACCATCCTGAGTCACAGTATGACTTGCTCGAAACACGACACGCCCTGGAAGGTATCGCCGCTTATTACGCCGCGCTGCGTAGTACCGATGAAGACAAGGAACGCATCCGTGAACTCCACCACGCCATAGAGCTGGCGCAGCAGTCTGGCGATCTGGACGCGGAATCAAACGCCGTACTCCAGTATCAGATTGCTGTCACTGAAGCGGCCCACAATGTGGTTCTGCTTCATCTGCTAAGGTGTATGGAGCCGATGTTGGCCCAGAATGTCCGCCAGAACTTCGAATTGCTCTATTCGCGTCGCGAGATGCTGCCGCTGGTGAGTAGTCACCGCACCCGCATATTTGAAGCGATTATGGCCGGTAAGCCGGAAGAAGCGCGCGAAGCATCGCATCGCCATCTGGCCTTTATCGAAGAAATTTTGCTCGACAGAAGTCGTGAAGAGAGCCGCCGTGAGCGTTCTCTGCGTCGTCTGGAGCAACGAAAGAATTAGTGATTTTTCTGGTAAAAATTATCCAGAAGATGTTGTAAATCAAGCGCATATAAAAGCGCGGCAACTAAACGTAGAACCTGTCTTATTGAGCTTTCCGGCGAGAGTTCAATGGGACAGGTTCCAGAAAACTCAACGTTATTAGATAGATAAGGAATAACCCATGTCAGAACGTTTCCCAAATGACGTGGATCCGATCGAAACTCGCGACTGGCTCCAGGCGATCGAATCGGTCATCCGTGAAGAAGGTGTTGAGCGTGCTCAGTATCTGATCGACCAACTGCTTGCTGAAGCCCGCAAAGGCGGTGTCAACGTAGCCGCAGGCACCGGTATCAGCAACTACATCAACACCATCCCCGTTGAAGAACAACCGGAGTATCCGGGTAATCTGGAACTGGAACGCCGTATTCGTTCAGCTATCCGCTGGAACGCCATCATGACGGTTCTGCGTGCGTCGAAAAAAGACCTCGAACTGGGCGGCCACATGGCGTCCTTCCAGTCTTCCGCAACCATTTATGATGTGTGCTTTAACCACTTCTTCCGTGCACGCAACGAGCAGGATGGCGGCGATCTGGTTTACTTCCAGGGCCACATCTCCCCGGGCGTTTACGCTCGTGCTTTCCTGGAAGGTCGTCTGACTCAGGAGCAGCTGGATAACTTCCGTCAGGAAGTTCACGGCAATGGCCTCTCTTCCTATCCGCACCCGAAACTGATGCCGGAATTCTGGCAGTTCCCGACCGTATCTATGGGTCTGGGTCCGATTGGTGCTATTTACCAGGCTAAATTCCTGAAATATCTGGAACACCGTGGCCTGAAAGATACCTCTAAACAGACCGTTTACGCCTTCCTCGGCGACGGTGAAATGGACGAACCGGAATCCAAAGGTGCGATCACCATCGCTACCCGTGAAAAACTGGATAACCTGGTCTTCGTTATCAACTGTAACCTGCAGCGTCTTGACGGCCCGGTCACCGGTAACGGCAAGATCATCAACGAACTGGAAGGCATCTTCGAAGGTGCTGGCTGGAACGTGATCAAAGTGATGTGGGGTAGCCGTTGGGATGAACTGCTGCGTAAAGATACCAGCGGTAAACTGATCCAGCTGATGAACGAAACCGTTGACGGCGACTACCAGACCTTCAAATCGAAAGATGGTGCGTACGTTCGTGAACACTTCTTCGGTAAATATCCGGAAACCGCAGCTCTGGTTGCAGACTGGACTGACGAGCAGATCTGGGCGCTGAACCGTGGCGGTCACGATCCGAAGAAAATCTACGCTGCATTCAAGAAAGCGCAGGAAACCAAAGGCAAAGCGACAGTAATCCTTGCTCATACCATTAAAGGTTACGGCATGGGCGACGCGGCTGAAGGTAAAAACATCGCGCACCAGGTTAAGAAAATGAACATGGACGGCGTGCGTCATATCCGCGACCGTTTCAATGTGCCGGTGTCTGATGCAGATATCGAAAAACTGCCGTACATCACCTTCCCGGAAGGTTCTGAAGAGCATACCTATCTGCACGCTCAGCGTCAGAAACTGCACGGTTATCTGCCAAGCCGTCAGCCGAACTTCACCGAGAAGCTTGAGCTGCCGAGCCTGCAAGACTTCGGCGCGCTGCTGGAAGAGCAGAGCAAAGAGATCTCTACCACTATCGCTTTCGTTCGTGCTCTGAACGTGATGCTGAAGAACAAGTCGATCAAAGATCGTCTGGTACCGATCATCGCCGACGAAGCGCGTACTTTCGGTATGGAAGGTCTGTTCCGTCAGATTGGTATTTACAGCCCGAACGGTCAGCAGTACACCCCGCAGGACCGCGAGCAGGTTGCTTACTATAAAGAAGACGAGAAAGGTCAGATTCTGCAGGAAGGGATCAACGAGCTGGGCGCAGGGTGTTCCTGGCTGGCAGCGGCGACCTCTTACAGCACCAACAATCTGCCGATGATTCCGTTCTACATCTATTACTCGATGTTCGGCTTCCAGCGTATCGGCGATCTGTGCTGGGCGGCTGGCGACCAGCAAGCGCGTGGCTTCCTGATCGGCGGTACTTCCGGTCGTACCACCCTGAACGGTGAAGGTCTGCAGCACGAAGATGGTCACAGCCACATTCAGTCGCTGACTATCCCGAACTGTATCTCTTACGACCCGGCTTACGCTTACGAAGTTGCTGTCATCATGCATGACGGTCTGGAGCGTATGTACGGTGAAAAACAAGAGAACGTTTACTACTACATCACTACGCTGAACGAAAACTACCACATGCCGGCAATGCCGGAAGGTGCTGAGGAAGGTATCCGTAAAGGTATCTACAAACTCGAAACCATTGAAGGTAGCAAAGGTAAAGTTCAGCTGCTGGGCTCCGGTTCTATCCTGCGTCACGTCCGTGAAGCGGCAGAGATCCTGGCGAAAGATTACGGCGTAGGTTCTGACGTTTATAGCGTGACCTCCTTCACAGAGCTGGCGCGTGATGGTCAGGATTGTGAACGCTGGAACATGCTGCACCCGCTGGAAACTCCGCGCGTTCCGTATATCGCTCAGGTGATGAACGACGCTCCGGCAGTGGCATCTACCGACTATATGAAACTGTTCGCTGAGCAGGTCCGTACTTACGTACCGGCTGACGACTACCGCGTACTGGGTACTGATGGCTTCGGTCGTTCCGACAGCCGTGAGAACCTGCGTCACCACTTCGAAGTTGATGCTTCTTATGTCGTGGTTGCGGCGCTGGGCGAACTGGCTAAACGTGGCGAAATCGATAAGAAAGTGGTTGCTGACGCAATCGCCAAATTCAACATCGATGCAGATAAAGTTAACCCGCGTCTGGCGTAAGAGGTAAAAGAATAATGGCTATCGAAATCAAAGTACCGGACATCGGGGCTGATGAAGTTGAAATCACCGAGATCCTGGTCAAAGTGGGCGACAAAGTTGAAGCCGAACAGTCGCTGATCACCGTAGAAGGCGACAAAGCCTCTATGGAAGTTCCGTCTCCGCAGGCGGGTATCGTTAAAGAGATCAAAGTCTCTGTTGGCGATAAAACCCAGACCGGCGCACTGATTATGATTTTCGATTCCGCCGACGGTGCAGCAGACGCTGCACCTGCTCAGGCAGAAGAGAAGAAAGAAGCAGCTCCGGCAGCAGCACCAGCGGCTGCGGCAGCAAAAGACGTTAACGTTCCGGATATCGGCAGCGACGAAGTTGAAGTGACCGAAATCCTGGTGAAAGTTGGCGATAAAGTTGAAGCTGAACAGTCGCTGATCACCGTAGAAGGCGATAAGGCTTCTATGGAAGTTCCTGCTCCGTTTGCAGGCACCGTGAAAGAGATCAAAGTGAACGTGGGTGACAAACTGTCTACCGGCTCGCTGATTATGGTCTTCGAAGTCGCGGGTGAAGCAGGCGCGGCAGCTCCGGCCGCTAAACAGGAAGCAGCTCCGGCAGCGGCCCCTGCACCAGCGGCTGGCGTGAAAGAAGTTAACGTTCCGGATATCGGCGGTGACGAAGTTGAAGTGACCGAAGTGATGGTGAAAGTGGGCGACAAAGTTGCCGCTGAACAGTCACTGATCACCGTAGAAGGCGATAAAGCTTCTATGGAAGTTCCGGCTCCGTTTGCAGGCGTCGTGAAGGAACTGAAAGTCAACGTTGGCGATAAAGTGAAAACTGGCTCGCTGATTATGATCTTCGAAGTTGAAGGCGCAGCGCCTGCGGCAGCTCCTGCGAAACAGGAAGCGGCAGCGCCGGCTCCGGCAGCAAAAGCTGAAGCTCCAGCAGCAGCTCCGGCTGCGAAAGCCGAAGGCAAATCTGAATTTGCTGAAAACGACGCTTACGTTCACGCGACTCCGCTGATCCGCCGTCTGGCACGCGAGTTTGGCGTTAACCTGGCGAAAGTGAAGGGCACTGGCCGTAAAGGTCGTATCCTGCGCGAAGACGTTCAGGCTTACGTGAAAGAAGCTATCAAACGTGCAGAAGCAGCTCCGGCGGCAACTGGCGGCGGTATCCCAGGCATGCTGCCGTGGCCGAAGGTGGACTTCAGCAAGTTTGGTGAAATCGAAGAAGTGGAACTGGGCCGCATCCAGAAAATCTCTGGTGCGAACCTGAGCCGTAACTGGGTGATGATCCCGCATGTTACTCACTTCGACAAGACCGATATCACCGAGCTGGAAGCGTTCCGTAAACAGCAGAACGAAGAAGCGGCGAAACGTAAGCTGGATGTGAAGATCACCCCGGTTGTCTTCATCATGAAAGCCGTTGCTGCAGCTCTTGAGCAGATGCCTCGCTTCAACAGTTCGCTGTCGGAAGACGGTCAGCGTCTGACCCTGAAGAAATACATCAACATCGGTGTGGCGGTGGATACCCCGAACGGTCTGGTTGTTCCGGTATTCAAAGACGTCAACAAGAAAGGCATCATCGAGCTGTCTCGCGAGCTGATGACTATTTCTAAGAAAGCGCGTGACGGTAAGCTGACTGCGGGCGAAATGCAGGGCGGTTGCTTCACCATCTCCAGCATCGGCGGCCTGGGTACTACCCACTTCGCGCCGATTGTGAACGCGCCGGAAGTGGCTATCCTTGGCGTTTCCAAGTCCGCGATGGAGCCGGTGTGGAATGGTAAAGAGTTCGTGCCGCGTCTGATGCTGCCGATTTCTCTCTCCTTCGACCACCGCGTGATCGACGGTGCTGATGGTGCCCGTTTCATTACCATCATTAACAACACGCTGTCTGACATTCGCCGTCTGGTGATGTAAGTAAAAGAGCCGGCCCAACGGCCGGCTTTTTTCTGGTAATCTCATGAATGTATTGAGGTTATTAGCGAATAGACAAATCGGTTGCCGTTTGTTGTTTAAAAATTGTTAACAATTTTGTAAAATACCGACGGATAGAACGACCCGGTGGTGGTTAGGGTATTACTTCACATACCCTATGGATTTCTGGGTGCAGCAAGGTAGGAAGCTCCAGAATCCCCAGGAGCTTACATAAGTAAGTGACTGGGGGAAGGGCGTGAAGCTAACGCCGCTGCGGCCTGAAAGACGACGGGTATGACCGCCGGAGATAAATATATAGAGGTCATGATGAGTACTGAAATCAAAACTCAGGTCGTGGTACTTGGGGCAGGCCCCGCAGGTTACTCCGCTGCCTTCCGTTGCGCTGATTTAGGTCTGGAAACCGTAATCGTAGAACGTTACAACACCCTTGGCGGTGTTTGCCTGAACGTCGGCTGTATCCCTTCTAAAGCACTGCTGCACGTAGCAAAAGTTATCGAAGAAGCCAAAGCGCTGGCTGAACATGGTATCGTCTTCGGCGAACCGAAAACCGATATCGACAAGATTCGTACCTGGAAAGAGAAAGTGATCAATCAGCTGACCGGTGGTCTGGCTGGTATGGCGAAAGGCCGCAAAGTCAAAGTGGTCAACGGTCTGGGTAAATTCACCGGGGCTAACACCCTGGAAGTTGAAGGTGAGAACGGCAAAACCGTGATCAACTTCGACAACGCGATCATTGCAGCGGGTTCTCGCCCGATCCAACTGCCGTTTATTCCGCATGAAGATCCGCGTATCTGGGACTCCACTGACGCGCTGGAACTGAAAGAAGTACCAGAACGCCTGCTGGTAATGGGTGGCGGTATCATCGGTCTGGAGATGGGGACCGTATACCACGCGCTGGGTTCACAGATTGACGTGGTTGAAATGTTCGACCAGGTTATCCCGGCAGCTGACAAAGACATCGTTAAAGTCTTCACCAAGCGTATCAGCAAGAAATTCAACCTGATGCTGGAAACCAAAGTTACTGCCGTTGAAGCGAAAGAAGACGGCATTTATGTGACGATGGAAGGCAAAAAAGCACCCGCTGAACCGCAGCGTTACGACGCCGTGCTGGTAGCGATTGGTCGTGTGCCGAACGGTAAAAACCTCGACGCAGGCAAAGCTGGCGTGGAAGTTGACGACCGTGGTTTCATCCGCGTTGACAAACAGCTGCGTACTAACGTACCGCACATCTTTGCTATCGGCGATATCGTCGGTCAGCCGATGCTGGCACACAAAGGTGTTCACGAAGGTCACGTTGCTGCTGAAGTTATCGCCGGTAAGAAACACTACTTCGATCCGAAAGTTATCCCGTCCATCGCCTATACAGAACCAGAAGTTGCATGGGTGGGTCTGACCGAGAAAGAAGCGAAAGAGAAAGGCATCAGCTATGAAACCGCCACCTTCCCGTGGGCTGCTTCTGGTCGTGCTATCGCTTCCGACTGCGCAGACGGTATGACCAAGCTGATTTTCGACAAAGAATCTCACCGTGTGATCGGTGGTGCGATTGTCGGTACTAACGGCGGCGAGCTGCTGGGTGAAATCGGCCTGGCAATCGAAATGGGTTGTGATGCTGAAGACATCGCACTGACCATCCATGCGCACCCGACTCTGCACGAGTCTGTGGGCCTGGCGGCAGAAGTGTTCGAAGGTAGCATTACCGACCTGCCGAACCCGAAAGCGAAGAAGAAGTAATTCTTCGTTTGCCGGGACATCTGGCAATTAAAAAAGCGGCTAACCACGCCGCTTTTTTTACGTCTGTAATTTACCTTTCCAGTCGCCTTGCTCCGCGCTCAGAGAGACGTTCGCGTACTGCTGACCGTTGCTCGTTATTCAGCCTGACAGTATGGTTACTGTCGTTTAGACGTTGTGGGCGGCTCTCCTGAACTTTCTCCCGAAAAACCTGACGTTGTTCAGGTGATGCCGATTGTATACGCTGGCGGGCGTTATCACGTTGCTGTTGGTTCAGTGGGCGCTGCTGTACTTTTTCCTTAAACACCTGGCGCTGCTCAGGCGAGGCGGACTGAATACGCTCACGCGCTGCCTCTCTTCGCTGCTGGATCTGCGGGTTAGTCTGCATTTTCTCGCGGACTGCCTGGCGCTGCTCAGGAGAGGCCGACTGATAACGCTGACGAGCGGCGTCCTTTTGTTGCTGGGTCAGTGGTTGGCGACGGCTGAAGTCGCGGAAGTCGTCATAGCTCCCATAGTGTTCAGCTTCATTAAACCGCTGTGCCGCTGCCTGACGTTGGGTATCTCGCGTAATGACGGGGGCGGCGTGTGTTCGTTGCTGAAACTGACTTGCTGCCGCCTGACGCTGGCTGTCGCGTGTTGGAGCAGGTAGCTGCGTGGCGCTCATTCCGCCGTTGACATCGGTTTGATGAAACCGCTTTGCCATATCCTGATCATGATAGGGCACACCATCACGGTAGTTTGGATTGTGCCGCCATGCCATATTCTTATCAGTAAGATGCTCACCGGTGATACGGTTGAAATTGTTGACGTCGATATTGATGTTGTCGCCGTTGTGTTGCCAGTCATTACCGTCACGATGACCGCCATCGTGGTGATGATAATCATCATCGTCATGATGATGATGGTCATGATCGTCGTCATCCCAGTCGATGCTGCTGAATAGCGCGTACGTGGTAGCAACGCCCATGCTATAGCCGAATCCGCGCACAAAGCTGTCAACAAACGGTTCTCCGGCTGGTGGTGGCAGATAAACCGGCGGATACGCAGTATTGGCCCAGTTCCCGTAAACCACGGTTGGGTTGTAGTTGGGAATATAGACCACATCAGGATTGGCGGGCTCAATGGTTATTACGGTCGGTGCAGGTTCTGCGACGACGGGGCTGGACGTAGAAACGGTATTTGATTGTGTGGCAGGGGCGTTGGCGGGCTGATTTACCGGTACGACTTTTTTCGTTGTCGTGATGATCTTTTGTTCAGTTGATGACTTCAGCGAGCCGGTTTGTTGCGCCAGTTGCCGCAATCGCTGTACCGAGTCCATCACGTCCTGCGGCTGCGCCAGAAAAGCATCGCCCAGGTTTTGCACCCATTGCGGGTTCTCGCCCATCAATGCCATCAATTGTGGAAAGGCCACCAGTGATTTAACGCTGGCGTCCCACGGCTGGTCAGATACCGCCTGAATAGCAGTATCGCCTTGTTTAAGTGGGTTATCGTGCGACCATTGTACTGCTTGCGCAACGTTTGCCGGATAGGTTGATGCCATTAACACTTGTGAAAGCAGAGCGTCGGGGTACAGCGCGACAGGCGCAACCCATTGATCTATTTGTGCAGTGCTGAATGCGGATTTGACGACTGCGGGTATTACGGGAGGTGCGGAAACCGTTGCAGGAAGCGTAACCGCGGCAGCGTCAGACACAGCCAGTTGTGTCGATTGCGGTTCCACAGGCGCTTCCACTGTGCGGCTTTTTATATATAGCCCGGTAGAGGCGGCACAAAGCCCGGCACTGCAAATGAGCGCCAGCACATGGGGTTTAAACGGCAAAGTCATTTTCATAATTCGGATCTCAAGGAAATCGCAATGGTCGGCGAACTGCCACCCGCAGGTGCTGTGAATCCGAGTATAAAGAGGCGGTAGTTTAAATTTTGACTAATCTTGGGATTCGTTGAGAAAGGTGATTATCACCATGCGAATTAACGAAGTTTTTACGGAGGGAAACAATCTCTAGACCATCCTTAACGATTCAGCCACTTTTTTATGTTGCTTTTTTGTAAACAGATTAACACGTCGTCAAAATCCTGCTATTCTGCCCGTTGCGGTACTGGGCATTTACCCTACAAACTGCTGTCTCACAGGAGCGTGAAGAGAATCGCCTGCCGCACTATGACAATGAGAGCGAGGAGAACCGTCGTGCTAGAAGAATACCGTAAGCACGTAGCTGAGCGTGCCGCTGAGGGGATTGCGCCCAAACCCCTGGATGCAAACCAAATGGCCGCGCTTGTAGAGCTGCTGAAAAACCCGCCCGCGGGCGAAGAAGAATTCCTGTTAGATCTATTAACCAACCGTGTTCCCCCTGGCGTCGATGAAGCCGCCTATGTCAAAGCAGGCTTCCTGGCTGCTATCGCTAAAGGCGAAGCCAAATCCCCTCTGCTGACTCCGGAAAAAGCCATCGAACTGCTGGGCACCATGCAGGGTGGTTACAACATTCATCCGCTGATCGACGCGCTGGATGATGCCAAACTGGCACCTATCGCTGCCAAAGCACTTTCTCACACGCTGCTGATGTTCGATAACTTCTATGACGTAGAAGAGAAAGCGAAAGCAGGCAACGAATATGCGAAGCAGGTAATGCAGTCCTGGGCGGATGCCGAATGGTTCCTGAATCGCCCGGCGCTGGCTGAAAAACTGACCGTTACCGTCTTCAAAGTCACTGGCGAAACCAACACCGATGACCTTTCTCCGGCACCGGATGCGTGGTCACGCCCGGATATCCCGCTGCACGCGCAGGCGATGCTGAAAAACGCCCGTGAAGGTATTGAGCCAGACCAGCCAGGTGTTGTTGGTCCGATCAAGCAAATCGAAGCTCTGCAACAGAAAGGTTTCCCGCTGGCGTACGTCGGTGACGTTGTGGGTACGGGTTCATCGCGTAAATCCGCCACGAACTCCGTTCTGTGGTTTATGGGCGATGATATTCCACATGTGCCGAACAAACGCGGCGGTGGTTTGTGCCTCGGCGGTAAAATTGCACCCATCTTCTTTAACACGATGGAAGATGCGGGTGCACTGCCAATTGAAGTGGACGTCTCTAACCTGAACATGGGCGACGTAATTGACGTTTACCCGTACAAAGGTGAAGTGCGTAACCACGAAACCGGCGAACTGCTGGCGACCTTCGAACTGAAAACCGACGTGCTGATTGATGAAGTGCGTGCTGGCGGCCGTATTCCGCTGATTATCGGGCGTGGCCTGACCACCAAAGCGCGTGAAGCACTTGGTCTGCCGCACAGTGATGTGTTCCGTCAGGCGAAAGATGTCGCTGAGAGCGATCGCGGCTTCTCGCTGGCGCAGAAAATGGTAGGTCGTGCCTGCGGTGTGAAAGGCATTCGTCCGGGCGCGTACTGCGAACCGAAAATGACTTCTGTAGGTTCACAGGACACCACCGGCCCGATGACCCGTGATGAACTGAAAGACCTGGCGTGCCTGGGCTTCTCGGCTGACCTGGTGATGCAGTCTTTCTGCCACACCGCGGCGTATCCGAAGCCAGTTGACGTGAACACGCACCACACGCTGCCGGACTTCATTATGAACCGTGGTGGTGTGTCGCTGCGTCCGGGTGACGGCGTAATCCACTCCTGGCTGAACCGTATGCTGCTGCCGGATACCGTCGGTACCGGTGGTGACTCCCATACCCGTTTCCCGATCGGTATCTCTTTCCCGGCGGGTTCTGGTCTGGTGGCATTTGCAGCCGCAACAGGCGTAATGCCGCTGGATATGCCGGAATCCGTTCTGGTGCGCTTCAAAGGCAAAATGCAGCCGGGCATCACCCTGCGCGATCTGGTACACGCCATTCCGCTGTATGCGATCAAACAAGGTCTGCTGACCGTTGAGAAGAAAGGCAAGAAAAACATCTTCTCTGGTCGCATTCTGGAAATTGAAGGTCTGCCGGATCTGAAAGTTGAGCAGGCCTTTGAGCTGACCGATGCGTCCGCCGAGCGTTCTGCCGCTGGTTGTACTATCAAGCTGAACAAAGAACCGATCATCGAATACCTGAACTCTAACATCGTCCTGCTGAAGTGGATGATCGCGGAAGGTTACGGCGATCGTCGTACCCTGGAACGTCGTATTCAGGGCATGGAAAAATGGCTGGCGAATCCTGAGCTGCTGGAAGCCGATGCAGATGCGGAATACGCGGCAGTGATCGACATCGATCTGGCGGATATTAAAGAGCCAATCCTGTGTGCTCCGAACGACCCGGATGACGCGCGTCCGCTGTCTGCGGTACAGGGCGAGAAGATCGACGAAGTATTTATCGGTTCTTGCATGACTAACATCGGTCACTTCCGTGCTGCGGGTAAACTGCTGGATGCACACAAAGGCCAGTTGCCGACCCGCCTGTGGGTGGCACCGCCAACCCGTATGGACGCCGCGCAGTTGACCGAAGAAGGCTACTACAGCGTCTTCGGTAAGAGTGGTGCGCGTATCGAGATCCCTGGCTGTTCCCTGTGTATGGGTAACCAGGCGCGTGTAGCAGACGGTGCGACGGTGGTTTCCACCTCTACCCGTAACTTCCCGAACCGTCTGGGTACTGGCGCGAATGTCTTCCTGGCTTCTGCAGAACTGGCGGCTGTTGCGGCGCTGATTGGCAAACTGCCGACGCCGGAAGAGTACCAGACCTACGTGGCGCAGGTGGATAAAACCGCCGTTGATACTTACCGTTATCTGAACTTCAACCAGCTTTCTCAGTACACCGAAAAAGCGGACGGGGTGATTTTCCAGACTGCGGTGTAATAAGTAAGCGCACGCGCTGCGCATAAACGACACAATGCCCGGTGAATGAGATTCCCGGGCATTTTTTATTTCTAAACCATCGCCGTTCCGCTGTTTTTCTCCGGTAAGGCTGCGATAATTACATCAATGGCGCAATGCGATTTCGGTGCATTGCCGGGAGCAGAGGAACACACTATGGATTACGAATTTCTGCGCGATATTACCGGAGTGGTAAAGGTGCGTATGTCCATGGGGCATGAAGTGGTCGGGCACTGGTTTAACGAAGAGGTGAAAGAAAACCTGGCCTTGCTTGATGAAGTGGAACAAGCAGCGCACGCACTGAAAGGTAGCGAACGGTCCTGGCAACGGGCAGGGCATGAATACACCCTGTGGATGGACGGCGAAGAGGTGATGGTTCGCGCCAATCAACTGGAATTCGCTGGCGATGAAATGGAAGAGGGGATGAACTACTACGACGAAGAAAGCCTGTCGCTATGTGGCGTTGAGGATTTTCTGCAGGTGGTGGCGGCTTACCGTAATTTCGTGCAGCAGAAGTAAATAAATCTGGCGGAGCCTGGGAGCTCCGCCAGAGCCGTTAAACAGCTGGCATATTGCGCCCGTAATAAATTTCGCGCATTTCTTTCCACAGCGCAGCGGTAATTTCCTGGCGCTCGCTGTCGGTTAAATCTTCCGGTTTGGTGTGGAACATGTAGTGCTTAAGGTCGAACTCTTTAAGCAACATCTTGGTATGGAAGATATTTTCCTGATAGACGTTCACATCCACCATGTCATACAGCGCCTTCATATCGTCAGACATAAAGTTCTGAATCGAATTAATCTCATGGTCGATAAAGTGCTTCATACCGTTAATGTCGCGAGTAAAACCGCGCACGCGATAATCAATGGTTACGATATCGGACTCAAGCTGGTGGATCAGGTAATTCAGCGCCTTCAGCGGAGAAATCACGCCGCAGGTAGAGACTTCAATATCGGCGCGGAAGGTACATAAACCACCTTCAGGATGACTTTCCGGGTAGGTATGTACGCAAATATGACTTTTATCGAGATGGGCAACGACCGTTTCTGGCAGTGGGCCGGGGTGTTCTGTTTTGTCGATAAGTTTCGGGTCGACCGGTTCTTCACTCACCAGAATAGTAACGCTGGCACCCTGTGGTTCGTAATCCTGGCGGGCGATGTTAAGAATATTGGCCCCGATAATGGAACAGGTTTCTGACAGGATTTCGGTCAGACGGTTGGCATTATAGAGTTCATCGATATAAGCAATATAACCGTCGCGCTCTTCGGCAGTTTTGGCGTAGCAGATATCGTAAATACAAAAACTCAGACTTTTGGTCAGATTATTAAAGCCATGCAGTTTCAGTTTTTTCAATTTCTTATCTTCTCCTTAGGACGGCTGTGAAGCCAGTGCGTCTTGCAGATACTGGGGTAAGGCAAAAGCTGCCGTATGGACTGCCGGATTGTAATAACGGCATTTCAGGCCAGAAGCGAGAAAACGCGCCTGAATAATTTCGGTTGAGAGATGGCGTAAGGCGTCGTTATCTGTCGCCCATGCAAAGGTCATGATGCCGCCGTAATAGGTCGGGATCGCCGCCTGATAAAAGCCAACGTCGCTGAAGTAATGGCTGAGTTTGCGATGGCTGTCGATGGCTTCTTCCTGCTGTAAAAAGCAGACGCCGTTTTGTGCGACGAAGATACCGCCAGGATTCAGGCAACGTTTGCAGCCTTCATAAAATGCCGAAGTGAAAAGGCTTTCGCCGGGACCGATAGGATCGGTGCAGTCGGAGATAATGACATCAAAGGTCTGGCTGGTTTGATTAACGAAATTGACGCCATCGTCGATCACCAGCTTAAAGCGCGGATCGTCGTAGCTACCGGCGTTATGGTTGGGTAGATACTGACGGCAGAACGATACGACACCCGCATCGATTTCCACCATCGTGATTGACTCAACGTTTTTATGTCGGGTTACTTCACGCAGCATGGCACCGTCGCCGCCGCCGATAATCAGCACATGTTTCGCGTGACCATGGGCCAGTAGCGGAACATGGGTCATCATCTCATGATAGATAAACTCGTCGCGCTCGGTGGTTTGTACTACGCCATCCAGCGCCATTACGCGACCAAATGCAGCGTTCTCAAAAATGATCAGATCCTGGTGATCGGTCTTTTCATGATACAGAACGTTATCTACCGCAAAGTACTGCCCAAACTGGTCGTGTAGCGTTTCATGCCACTGTTTTTTTTCGGCCATGGGTTGATACCTCCTTTGTTAACACCCGTAAAAAAAGGGCGCAACATAATAGCTAACATTGACCGCGGATGCACGGTCAATATTTCTACAAAAAGGTATCAGGGATTATTTGACGTAGGCAAGCAGGCTTAAGGAATCGCGAGCCAGGGCTTTGCACTTTTTAGCGACGGGAATGCCAATGCCGCTGAGATCGCGGTAGCTGTCTTCACCGAGGGCTTTCATGTCGAAGGTGTCGTAATTACTGAGATCCCACTGGTTTTGCTGGGCGAAAAAGACCAGTGCGCGGCGAATTTGCCCGTTAGGTAAGTTCTGGTAACCACAATCGTTCTTCAGAAAGACAAAAACTGCCGTTAAATCGGCCATATCTTCGGCTTCAGACTCGCTGAGCGCGTAACTGTTTGCGCAGACGGCCATCAGGCTGCCGAATAACACTGTTCTGAAAAACGTCTTCATTGCTTCTACCAGGGGCTTAAAGAAGATAAACGTTAGCACACTGCGAGCGAGGCGACGACCATTATTGTCGATTAAATTGTGTCTGCGGCTTGACCTTCCCGTAAGGGGAAGGACTATGCTCAACGTTTGATTTTGTTTCGCCTGCTTAAGAATAAGGAAATAACTATGCAACGTCGTGATTTCTTAAAATATTCCGTCGCGCTGGGTGTGGCTTCGGCTTTGCCGCTGTGGAGCCGCGCAGTATTTGCGGCAGAACGCCCAACGTTACCGATCCCTGATTTGCTCACGACCGATGCCCGTAATCGCATTCAGTTAACTATTGGCGCAGGCCAGTCCACCTTTGGCGGGAAAACTGCAACTACCTGGGGCTATAACGGCAATCTGCTGGGGCCGGCGGTGAAATTACAGCGCGGCAAAGCGGTAACGGTTGATATCTATAACCAACTGACGGAAGAGACGACGTTGCACTGGCACGGGCTGGAAGTACCGGGTGAAGTCGACGGCGGCCCGCAGGGAATTATTCCGCCAGGTGGCAAGCGCTCGGTGACGTTGAACGTTGATCAACCTGCCGCTACCTGCTGGTTCCATCCACATCAACATGGCAAGACCGGGCGACAGGTGGCGATGGGGCTGGCTGGTCTGGTGGTGATTGAAGATGACGAGATCCTGAAATTAATGCTGCCAAAACAGTGGGGTATCGATGATGTTCCGGTGATCGTTCAGGATAAGAAATTTAGCGCTGACGGGCAGATTGATTATCAACTGGATGTGATGACCGCCGCCGTGGGCTGGTTTGGCGATACGTTGCTGACCAACGGTGCAATCTACCCGCAACACGCTGCCCCGCGTGGTTGGCTGCGCCTGCGTTTGCTCAATGGCTGTAATGCCCGTTCGCTCAATTTCGCCACCAGCGACAATCGCCCGCTGTATGTGATTGCCAGCGACGGTGGTCTGCTACCTGAACCGGTGAAGGTGAGCGAGCTGCCGGTGCTGATGGGCGAGCGTTTTGAAGTGCTGGTGGAGGTTAACGACAACAACCCCTTTGACCTGGTGACGCTGCCGGTCAGCCAGATGGGAATGGCGATTGCGCCGTTTGATAAGCCGCATCCGGTAATGCGGATTCAGCCGATTGCTATTAGTGCCTCCGGTGCTTTGCCAGACACATTAAGTAGCCTGCCTGCGTTACCTTCGCTGGAAGGGCTGACGGTACGCAAGCTGCAACTCTCTATGGACCCGATGCTCGATATGATGGGGATGCAGATGCTGATGGAGAAATATGGCGATCAGGCGATGGCCGGGATGGATCACAGCCAGATGATGGGCCATATGGGGCACGGCAATATGAATCATATGAACCACGGCGGGAAGTTCGATTTCCACCATGCCAATAAAATCAACGGTCAGGCGTTTGATATGAATAAGCCGATGTTTGCGGCGGCGAAAGGGCAGTACGAACGTTGGGTTATCTCTGGCGTGGGCGACATGATGCTGCATCCGTTCCATATTCACGGCACGCAGTTCCGTATCTTGTCAGAAAATGGCAAACCGCCAGCGGCTCATCGCGCGGGCTGGAAAGATACCGTTAAGGTAGAAGGTAATGTCAGCGAAGTGCTGGTGAAGTTTAATCACGATGCACCGAAAGAACATGCTTATATGGCGCACTGCCATCTGCTGGAGCATGAAGATACGGGGATGATGTTAGGGTTTACGGTATAAAAAGACCGTATTCGGAAATATGCCCGGATCTCTCCGGGCATTATGGTTACTTCACCTCATTCGGCAGCGCATAAGCCACAATATAGTCGCCCATCTTCGTACCAAATGAACCGTGACCGCCTGCGGAGATCACCACATACTGCTTACCATTCACTTCATAGGTCATTGGCGTAGCCTGACCACCCGCTGGTAAACGACCCTGCCACAGTTTTTCACCGTTGCTCATGTTGTAAGCGCGCAGGTAGTTATCTGCCGTAGCGGCGATAAACAGCACGTTACCCGCCGTGGAGATTGGCCCGCCCAGCATCGGCATCCCCATATTGAACGGCACCGGAACCGGCATCGGGAACGGCATACTGTCCTGCGGCGTACCAATACGTTTCTTCCACACCACTTCATTAGTTTTCAGATCCAGCGCCGAGATATAACCCCATGCTGGCTGTTTACATGGCAGACCAAATGGTGAGAGGAACGGGTTGAGCGTGACACCATACGGTACACCGTACTGTGGCTGAATGCCGGATTCCGTACCCGTGCCTTTGGCATCTTTCGGCTGCTCCATCGGGTTACCAGGACCGCGTGGGATCAGTTTCGAAACAAACGGCAGTGCCATTGGGTTGGCAATTGCCACTTCACGATTCGGATCAACGGAAATCCCGCCCCATTCGAACATCCCCAGGTTACCCGGGAAGACCAGCGTACCCTGTTCAGATGGCGGGGTGAAAATGCCTTCATAGCGCATCTGGTGGAACATCACGCGGCACACCAGCTGGTCAAACATGGTGGCTCCCCACATATCCGCACCGCTCAAATCTTTCGTCGGACGGAAGCTCAGTTCAGAAAACGGTTGAGTTGGGGTTACGTAATCGCCTTTGGCAGCACCTTGGGGAACCGGTTTTTCCGGTGCCGGAACCACCAGTTCGCCATTACGACGATCGAGCACAAAAATGTTGCCGGTTTTCGCCGGAGCGTAAATAACTGGCACTTTCTGACCATTAACGGTGATGTCCGCCAGCGTCGGCTGTGCCGGAAGATCCATATCCCACAGGTCGTGGTGAACGGTCTGGTAGCTCCACGCCAGTTTCCCGGTTGTGGCATTCAGCGCCAGAATCGAGCTGGCATAACGTTCCTGTTCCGGTGTGCGGTTACCGCCCCAGATATCCGGCGTGGTCACGCCCATCGGCAGATAGACCAGATCCAGCTTCGCGTCATAGGCCGCTGGTGCCCACGAGTTTGGTGAGTTAAAGGTAAAGGTGTGTTCGTCAGACGGGATTGCGTTCGGATCTTTCGCGCCCGGATCAAAAGCCCACAGCAGCTCCCCGGTGTTGACATCAAAACCACGGATCACGCCAGACGTTTCGCGGGTTGAGAAGTTATCGGTGACTGAACCGGCCATCACGATGGTTTTATCGGTGATAATCGGCGGCGAAGTTGGCTCATACAGACCCGGTTTGGTGTCTGGCATATTGCTTTGCAGATTGAGCACGCCTTTATTGGCGAAGGTTTCGCACAGTTTGCCGTTTTCAGCGTTAATCGCAATCAGGCGACCATCATTGACCGGAAGAATGATACGACGCGGGCAATCCGCCATCACTTCTGGCGAGGCAGTTTCTGCTTTGGCTTCATGATAAGAGACGCCACGACAGGTTACATGCTGGAAGGACTCGTTGGTTTTCAGCTCAGGATCGTAATGCCATTTCTCTTTACCGCTGGCGGCATCGAGCGCAAACAGGCGCTGGTGCGCGGTACACAGGTAAAGGGTGTCGCCCACTTTAATCGGCGTCACTTCATTGGTGATTTCACCCGGATCGTTCGGCTGTTTCAGGTCGCCGGTGCGGAACACCCAGGCTTCCTTCAGGTTCTTCACGTTATCGGCGTTAATCTGCTTCAGCGGCGAAAAGCGTTGACCTTCCTGATTGCGACCATACGCAGGCCAGTCCTGATCGGCAACCGGTGAGATGGCTTCGGCAGGTGTGGCATCGGCGCTTAAGGTGCCGTTGATTTCCTGCGGATCGTTAAATCCCGCCCAGGTGAGGATTCCGCCACTAATCAGCAACGCCACCACCAGAGCGGCAACTGCGCCGCTGGCAGGAATGACCAGGCGACGCCAGACAAACGGCAGGATCAGCCAGATGCCGAAGAAGACCAGAATATCGCTGCGCGGAGTCAGCGCCCAGAAGTCGAAACCAACTTCCCAGACGCCCCAAATCATGGTGCCGAGCAGCAGGGCGGCGTATAGCCAAAGCGCGGCGCGTTTACTGCGCCACAGCATCCAGGCGACGCCGAGCATCACAAGGCCAGCGATAGGGTAGTACCAGGAGCCGCCAATCGCGACCAGCCAGCCTCCGCCAATGAGTAGATACAGCCCGCAAAGCGCTGCAAAAAGGGCTGTTAGCGTGACGAGTAATCGTCGCGAGCCTGTATTGTTAATTGCCATAAAGAGACACCATTTCAATTCATTAATATTTTAGTAGCAATTAATTATAGGTTTTAACATGTGTGATCGTCATCACAATTCGAGCTTTATTAACAGATTCCGCGAATGAATAGTTTTACTGGTATACTGCGTGTCTTGCGCTTTGTTGCGGTGCCAAAACCTGCCCGTGCGAAGTGATTTGTTTTTAAATCATATGGTTAGAGATATGAAACATACTGTAGAAGTAATGATCCCCGAAGCGGAGATTAAAGCGCGTATCGCCGAACTGGGTCGTCAGATTACTGAGCGTTACAAAGACAGCGGCAGCGATATGGTGCTGGTGGGTCTGCTGCGTGGCTCATTTATGTTTATGGCGGACCTGTGTCGTGAAGTTCAGGTATCTCATGAAGTCGATTTTATGACCGCCTCCAGCTACGGTAGCGGCATGTCCACCACCCGTGATGTGAAAATCCTCAAAGATCTGGATGAAGATATCCGTGGCAAGGACGTGCTGATTGTTGAAGATATCATCGACTCGGGTAATACACTGTCGAAAGTGCGTGAGATCTTAAGCCTGCGCGAACCGAAGTCGCTGGCGATTTGTACGCTGCTGGATAAACCGTCCCGTCGTGAAGTGAACGTCCCGGTAGAATTTATCGGTTTCTCGATCCCGGATGAGTTTGTGGTGGGTTACGGCATTGATTACGCACAGCGTTACCGTCATCTGCCGTATATCGGCAAAGTGATTCTGCTGGACGAGTAAGTGTGAAGTTGCCGGATGTGTTGCATCCGGCATGGCATTTTTATTTGTGGTTGGCGTGTTTCAGCTTGAGATTGGAAATCCCGTGACGGTAACGTTGCTCAAGAGTTTCGCGGTTGGTCGCTGTGACATCCAGATCACGCAGCAAGCCGTCGTGAATGCCGTAGGCCCAGCCGTGAATGGTAACTTTCTGCCCGCGTTTCCACGCTGATTGCATAATGGTGGAGTGGCCCAGGTTATACACCTGTTCCATGACGTTCAGTTCACACAAGGTATCCAGACGGCGCTCTTGCGGCATTTCGCCGAGCAATGAGCTATGTTTGAACCAGATATCACGGATATGCAGCAGCCAGTTGTTGATAAGCCCCAGTTCCGGGTTTTCAACTGCGGCTTGTACGCCGCCGCAACCGTAGTGGCCACAGATAATAATGTGTTCAACTTCGAGTACATCCACTGCATACTGAACCACGGAAAGGCAGTTCAGGTCAGTGTGAATGACCAGGTTAGCAACATTACGGTGAACAAAGAGTTCGCCCGGCTCAAGACCGGTTAAACGTTCTGCAGGAACGCGACTGTCGGAACATCCAATCCATAGAAAGCGCGGTTTTTGCGCTTGTGCCAGTTTCTCAAAAAACCCGGGATCCTCTTCCACCAGCATTTTTGACCATAGTGCATTGTTGCTGATGAGTGTATCTATGTCTTTCATGGAGGTTAACGACCTGTAACCAAATAATTACGTTTGGCTAATATAGGGCAACTCCGGGACGATTTAAACCACAGATAAAGTGTAAGAACGTAAGGTAAGTAAAAATTTATGACCATTGCACTGGAACTTCAACAGCTTAAAAAAACCTATTCAGGCGGCGTTCAGGCGCTTCGTGGAATAGATTTGCAGGTCGAAGCGGGTGATTTTTATGCACTTCTCGGGCCGAACGGGGCCGGGAAATCGACCACTATCGGTATTATCAGCTCTCTGGTAAATAAAACCTCCGGGCGGGTCAGCGTATTTGGTTACGATCTCGAGAAAGATGTCGTGAACGCTAAACGTCAGTTGGGACTGGTGCCGCAGGAATTTAACTTCAACCCGTTTGAAACCGTACAGCAAATTGTGGTGAATCAGGCAGGGTACTACGGTGTGGAGCGCAAAGAAGCGTACATCCGCAGCGAAAAGTATCTTAAACAACTCGATCTATGGGGAAAACGCAACGAACGTGCGCGTATGTTATCTGGCGGGATGAAGCGCCGTTTAATGATTGCCCGTGCGTTAATGCATGAACCTAAACTACTGATTCTCGACGAACCGACCGCAGGCGTGGATATCGAACTTCGCCGCTCAATGTGGGGCTTTTTGAAGGATTTAAACGACAAAGGCACCACCATCATTCTCACCACACACTACCTGGAAGAAGCAGAAATGCTGTGCCGCAATATCGGCATTATTCAACACGGTGAGCTGGTGGAAAATACCTCGATGAAGGCGCTGCTGGCGAAGCTGAAATCAGAAACCTTTATTCTCGATCTCGCACCGAAAAGCCCGTTACCGAAGCTCGATGGCTATCAGTATCGACTGGTCGATACCGCGACGCTGGAAGTTGAAGTGCTGCGTGAGCAGGGGATCAACAGCGTATTTACGCAGTTAAGTGAGCAGGGCATTCAGGTATTAAGTATGCGTAACAAAGCTAACCGTCTGGAAGAGCTGTTTGTTTCACTGGTTAATGAAAAACAAGGAGATCGCGCATGATGCATCTTTACTGGGTGGCGCTAAAAAGCATCTGGGCGAAAGAGATCCATCGCTTTATGCGTATCTGGGTGCAGACGCTGGTGCCGCCAGTCATCACCATGACCCTTTACTTTATTATCTTCGGTAACCTGATTGGTTCGCGTATTGGCGATATGCATGGCTTCAGCTACATGCAGTTCATTGTACCGGGGCTGATCATGATGTCGGTGATCACCAACGCCTACGCTAACGTCGCGTCATCATTTTTTGGTGCCAAGTTCCAGCGTAATATTGAAGAGCTGCTGGTAGCGCCGGTTCCGACTCACGTCATTATTGCCGGATATGTCGGCGGTGGCGTGGCGCGTGGTCTGTTTGTTGGCATTCTGGTGACGGCAATTTCACTGTTTTTTGTGCCGTTTCAGGTGCATTCGTGGGTATTCGTTGCCTTAACGCTGGTGCTCACGGCGGTGTTGTTCTCCCTTGCGGGTTTGCTGAACGGCGTGTTTGCCAAAACGTTCGATGACATCAGCCTGGTGCCAACCTTTGTGTTAACGCCACTTACGTATTTGGGCGGGGTCTTTTACTCACTGACTTTGTTGCCGCCGTTCTGGCAAGGGCTGTCGCACCTGAACCCAATCGTTTATATGATCAGTGGTTTCCGCTACGGCTTCCTCGGTATCAATGATGTTCCGCTGGTCACTACCTTTGGCGTACTGGTGGTCTTTATTGTGGCGTTTTATTTGATCTGTTGGTCGCTGATCCAACGTGGACGTGGTTTGCGTAGCTAAGGCTATTTCCTCTCCTCTGGATTTGGGGGAGAGGAGTTTTGACGGCTATCACCCTTTATCAACAATGGTCAGGGTAGACTGATTTTCGGCTAAGGAGGAAGGCGATGTTAGGTTGGGTAATTACCTGTCACGATGACCGGGCGCAAGAGATACTGGATGCGCTGGAGAAAAAACATGGGGTGCTTCTTCAGTGCCGGGCCGTGAATTTCTGGCGTGGGTTAAGCTCTAATATGCTCAGCCGCATGATGTGCGATGCTCTGCATGAAGCGGACTCTGGTGAAGGTGTCATCTTCTTAACCGATATAGCCGGAGCGCCACCGTATCGCGTGGCTTCATTATTAAGCCACAAACACTCCCGTTGCGAAGTGATTTCTGGTGTCACGTTACCGTTAATTGAACAGATGATGGCTTGCCGTGAAACCATGACCAGTTCAGAGTTTCGCGAGCGTATTGTCGAACTGGGTGCGCCGGAGGTGAGTAGTCTTTGGCACCAGCAACAAAAAAATCCGCCTTTCGTCCTCAAACATAATTTGTATGAGTATTAACCCGCGATTCTGATGACGCTTTTGCTACAATAAACGCGTTGTTTCACCCTCGGTTATTTTTTCATGTACAAACAAGCTGTTATTCTCCTGCTGATGCTGTTTACCGCAAGTGTCAGTGCCGCGTTACCTGCCCGTTATATGCAAACCATCGAAAATGCTGCGGTCTGGGCGCAAATTGGCGACAAGATGGTGACCGTGGGGAATATTCGGGCCGGGCAAATCATTGCCGTGGAGCCCACTGCCGCAAGTTATTACGCATTTAATTTTGGCTTTGGCAAAGGTTTTATCGATAAAGGTCATCTCGAGCCGGTTCAGGGGCGACAAAAAGTTGAAGACGGTTTGGGCGACCTCAACAAGCCGCTGAGTAATCAGAACTTAGTTACCTGGAAAGATACGCCGGTCTATAACGCGCCGAGTGCGGGAAGTGCGCCATTTGGGGTACTGGCGGACAATTTGCGCTACCCGATTTTGCATAAACTGAAAGACAGGTTAAATCAAACCTGGTATCAGATCCGTATTGGCGATCGGCTGGCCTATATCAGCGCGCTGGATGCCCAACCCGATAATGGCCTGTCGGTGCTAACCTATCACCATATTCTGCGCGACGAAGAAAACACCCGTTTTCGCCATACTTCGACGACCACATCGGTACGCGCTTTCAATAACCAGATGGCCTGGCTGCGCGACAGGGGATACGTGACACTGAGCATGGCGCAACTGGAAGGTTACGTGAAGAATAAGATCAATCTCCCTGCGCGAGCGGTGGTGATTACCTTTGATGATGGCCTCAAGTCGGTGAGCCGCTATGCGTATCCTGTGTTGAAACAATATGGCATGAAGGCGACGGCGTTTATTGTTACCTCACGCATCAAACGTCACCCGCAGAAGTGGAACCCAAAATCGCTGCAATTTATGAGCGTTTCTGAGCTTAACGAAATTCGCGATGTATTTGATTTCCAGTCACATACCCATTTTTTGCATCGGGTGGATGGTTATCGCCGACCCATATTACTGAGCCGTAGTGAGCACAATATCCTGTTTGATTTTGCACGTTCACGCCGCGCTCTGGCGCAATTTAATCCGCATGTCTGGTATCTTTCGTATCCGTTTGGCGGATTTAATGACAAAGCCGTGAAGGCAGCAAACGATGCCGGATTTCACCTGGCGGTGACAACCATGAAAGGCAAAGTAAAACCGGGGGATAATCCGTTGTTACTAAAACGACTTTATATCTTAAGAACGGATTCGCTGGAGACAATGTCGCGGCTGGTGAGTAACCAGCCGCAGGGGTGATTATCAGGCAACCTGTACCGGAATGGCTTTCGCGGTACGTTTCATTTCGTTGTCGCCTTCAAAATAGGCGACGTTGGGCCGCCAGGTGCGAGCTTCTTCATCTGGCATGGTAACGAAGCTGGCGATGATGACAATATCGCCGACACTGGCGCAGTGGGCCGCCGCACCGTTAACAGAAATAATTCTCGAACCGCGTTCTGCCGCGATGGCATAAGTGGAGAAACGCTTGCCGTTGGTGACATTCCAGATATCAATGGCTTCGTTTTCGAGAATACCGGCTGCGTCAAGAAAATCCTGGTCAATGGCGCAAGAACCTTCATAGTGCAGGTCCGCATGAGTCACTTTCACGCGGTGGAGTTTGCCCTGCAGCATCGTGCGAATCATAACTTCTACCTTTCTACCCTGTCGTTAACGAAGCAGGCGATGCCTGCTTTGAGGAAATTCTCACGCAGTATTGCCCGATTTTTGTTTAGTGTCTACTCATCTGACGGCATTTGCATCAGCAGTTTGCGTACCGTGCCGAAGCGTGCCATGTAACGCCTGTAACCAATTGAAATTTCTCTGAACGCTGCTCGGTAAACAATAAAGAGGTGGCTGACGATAGCGCGCCTTGACTGGATACTGCCTTCACGCAAGACAACACGGAAGGCAGGGAAGATGGATGCACCGAGTACCACACCGCATGACGCGGTATTTAAACAATTTTTAATGCATGCGGAAACGGCTCGTGACTTTCTGGATATCCATTTGCCAGCGGAACTACGCGAACTGTGTGACCTCGACACGCTGCATCTTGAGTCGGGGAGTTTTATTGAAGAAAGCCTGAAAGGGCACAGCACTGACGTGCTCTATTCCGTGCAAATGCAGGGTAATCCCGGTTATTTGCATGTGGTGATTGAACATCAAAGCAAGCCGGATAAGAAAATGGCCTTTCGCATGATGCGTTATTCTATTGCTGCCATGCACCGGCATCTGGAGGCTGACCACGATAAGCTGCCGCTGGTGGTGCCGATACTGTTTTATCAGGGCGAGGCCACACCTTATCCGCTATCAATGTGCTGGTTTGATATGTTTTACTCGCCGGAGCTGGCGCGACGCGTCTATAACAGTCCTTTCCCGCTGGTGGATATCACCATCACACCGGATGACGAAATCATGCAACATCGGCGGATTGCGATTCTCGAACTACTGCAAAAACATATTCGCCAGCGCGACTTAATGTTATTGCTGGAGCAACTGGTCACGCTGATTGACGAAGGGTACACTAGCGGAAGTCAGTTAGTTGCCATGCAAAACTATATGCTGCAACGCGGTCATACTGAACAAGCGGATTTGTTTTATGGTGTGCTGAGAGACAGGGAAACGGGAGGGGAGTCTATGATGACGCTGGCGCAGTGGTTTGAAGAGAGGGGAAGACAGGAAGGAAGACAGGAGGTAAGACAAGAGGTAAGACAAGAGGTAAGACAAGAGGTAATACAGGAAGTAACACAGGAAGTAAGTCAGGAATTCGCCCAGCGTCTTCTGAGTAAAGGAATGTCTCGGGAAGACGTTGCAGAGATGGCAAATTTACCCCTTGCCGAGATTGATAAGCTGATTAACTAAGTTGTCTGCATCATCAGTTATAGCCAGATAATTGTTATTGTTAACTGACCAGATAATTAAGGGAACCTATGGAAATAAAGACACGGAGAGAAACCAGGCAGACGTTGGCGCAGTGGTTTGAAGAGAAGGGATTTCAGAAGGGATTTCAGAAGGGATATAAAGAGGGACTCCGGAAGGTAAGTGGGGCATAGAAAAAGACAATTATCCGGAAAATTATCAGCAACAGCTA
>OGGX01000394.1_pt1 | contig 28816 bp, 19 predicted proteins | sample 1571331 | NCBI WGS metagenome assembly OGGX01 (sample SAMEA2582056, study PRJEB24529) | metagenome | biome: Human gut stool | place: China | collected 2011
TGGTGATGGTGTTGGGGTACCTTACCGCCATGATGCTGACGGAGCTGGTTCCGGCCATTTTAACCCGGGATTGGGGAAGACTCTGGAATCCGGGCCTTCTGCTTAAGCCGGCTGTCTGGATATATGGAGCGGTGGTCACGGTAATGGTTTATATGCTGTACCTGGTATTCCACGTGGGAACTGTAAAACGGGCCAAACGTCTGATGAAGGCCAAGGAGGACAGTATTGAAAGTTCCCTGGAGAATTCACGCTTTATGACCGACAAGGAGAAGGATGATAATTTCTCCCCGAAGCGTTTTACCAGACTTAAAGAGGAAAAAAAGGACGGGATTCCTGTATACGCGGTGTACAACAAGAAAAAGAAGGAGCTCAACATCAACATTGCCAAGCCCATGCATGGCCTTGTAATCGGCGCCACAGGCAGCGGTAAAACCACATCCTTTATCAACCCCATGATTCAGATACTGGGGAAATCCTCAGCCGGTTCTTCCATGATCTGCACGGATCCCAAGGGAGAGCTGTTCCAGCTTCACAGCGGCATGCTGGCGGAACAGGGCTATAAGGTAATGGTTCTGGACTTAAGGGATCCTTACAGCTCCTTCCGCTGGAACCCTTTGGGAGATATCTATGACAGGTACCAGCTTTACCTTAAGGCGGGACAGGGAATCTTCCAGTGCGACACGGACGTGAGGCAAAGCGGTTTGGAGCTGGTGAATGAGGCGGACCAGTATAAGGATGTGTGGTACGAGTATAAGGGAAAAGCCTACGCTGTGCGCAGGGAGCTGCTGACTGTTATCAAGGTGGAAAAGCAGAAGATATATGATGAGATTTACGAAGATTTAAATGACCTTATCAGCGTGATCTGTCCCATTGAATCCCAGGACGATCCTGTGTGGGAAAAAGGAGCCCGTTCCATTATCATGGCAGTATGCCTGGCCATGCTGGAGGACAGCGAGTATCCGGAGCTGGAGATGACCAGGGAGAAGTTCTGCTTCTATAATGTAAACAAGGCTATCAGCAATTCGGAGGACGAGTTCAGGGCTTTAAAAGAATATTTTATGGGACGCCCCAAGCTGTCCAAGTCAGTTGGACTTTCAAGGCAGGTTCTGTCAGCGGCCGATACCACCCTGGCCAGCTATATGTCCATTGCGTTTGATAAGCTCTCTATGTTTAACGACGAGGGACTCTGCTCCCTTACCTCGGAGACGGATATCGATCCCCAGCAGTTTGCAGCCGAGCCTACGGCGCTGTTCCTTAAGATACCGGATGAAAAGGATACCCGCCATGCCCTGGCGGCCGTATTCGTACTGTGCATTTACAAGGCGCTGATTAAGGTGGCCTCCGCCAGGGAGGATTTAAGCCTTCCGAGAAATGTATACTTCATCCTGGATGAGTTCGGCAACATGCCTAAGATAGACAAGTTCGACAAAATGATAACTGTTGGCCGGAGCCGTAAAATCTGGTTCAACATGGTAGTCCAGTCCTATGCCCAGTTAGACAATGTATATGGGCAGACCATAAGCAATATCATCAAGAGCAACTGCGGCCTGAAAATGTTTATTGGTTCCAATGATATAGAAACTTGTGAGGAATTCTCAAAGCTCTGCGGCAACAAGACTGTTTCCACACAGAGCGTATCCTCTACTCTGGGGGACAAGACAGGGAACATCAATGTATCCAGCCAGGTGCAGACCAGGCCCCTTATATACCCTTCGGAGCTGCAGAAGCTGAACAATAAGAACAGCACCGGCAACGCCATTATCGTAACCTTTGGAAATTATCCCTTAAAGACCCAGTTTACGCCCAGCTACAAATGTCCTCTCTATGAGATGAAGACCATGGATTTAAGCCAGGTACGGATGAACGCCTTTTTCGGGGACGAGGTTTACTATGATTTGGATGAGCGCAATTATATCATTGCCAGCCGGCAGGAAAAAGAGATGGAGGTGTCTGCGGAATGAACAGAGGAATAAAAAAGGGTCTGCTGCTTTTTGCAGGCTGCTGTATGGCGGCTGGGCTGCCGGACAGGGCGCTGGCAGCTTCCTATAACGATGACACGGCAGACTCCTATCTGTCCAGGATTTATACTGAGGCAGAGGACTGGATATCAGAGGGAGGGGCAGAGGACGCATTCAACGGACCGGGGGCGGCGCAGACCGCTCTGGAGGAGGACAGCGCTTTGGCGGGTCCCAGGATACATGAGGTGTCCATGGGAGAGAAGTATCACAGTGACTATGATTTATATGAACATTCCATAGACGGCAGATATTTTATTTATTCCAATGTATCCAACGGAGGAATAACGGATCGCCCCGTATATGTGGAGATACCTGTGGACGTGTTCTGTACAGCTGAGAAGGACGGCGTGCCCATGAACTATACATCCGGCCAGCTGTTGTCGGACAGAGGGACCTATGTTATGCGCTTAACAGCAGTATATGATAAGAATGTTCCCCTCTCCCAGCAGGAAGAGTACAGAACCGTATTCCGGTTCCGCATTGATGAGAAACGGCAGGACGCGTCAGGCGCCGTATCAGGAGCCGCAGGCGCCCTGGCCCGGCAGATAGACGGACTCACCGGAAGTGATACCGCAGGACTGCTGAACCAGATTACTTCGGAGTCAGGGATTGCCGGTGATGACATTGCGGCAGCCTTGGCCGGCCAGCTCTTTTCCGAATCCGGGGATAAAGGAGAGGCAGGGGAAGGAAGCAATGACGGGACAGATAATGAGGCAGGGAACACGGACCAGGGGCTTCACGCATCTTCGGAAGGCGTCCTGGGCCAGGGAGAGGATTCCGGCCAGGAAGGTGCGGGCCAGGAGAAGGATTCCGGTCAGGACGGTGCGGGCCAGGAGGGGGATTCCGGTCAGAATGGTTCAGACCAAGGAAGCGGTTCCGGCAGGGAAGGCAGAGAAGTCTCCGGGAGAAGCCAGGTTTATCTGGAGGATGAAAAGATGTACCTGGTAACCCTGGAGAACGGCTTTACGTTCCGGACCAGCGTGCCGGAAGGAATGCTCATTAACCAGTCCGTGGCAATCTATCCGGGTGAAGGGCAGTACACTCTCTACAGAGGGGAGGAGGAAACAGCCCTGAACGAGCGGCAGGAGGCGGCGGAATACGGAATATACCGTCTGGTATCCGGGGAATATGAGTTTACCTTTGAAATCAGCAATACATATGTTAACCGGGATACCTTTAGCGCGCCTGAAGGGACCAGGATTTCAGCAGCTTCCTTTAACGGGAATTCCCTGGACACAGGAGAGGGAACTCTGCTCACCATGGAGGCCGACGGAAGCTACCTTGTTACCCTGAAAGGAGATTACGGGGAGACTCTGGAGGTAGAGCTTAACCGGGACACGGAGCCTCCGGCAGTGGAAGTGGAGATAGAGGGGCAGACGGCCCGGATAACCTACAGTTCCACGGATCTGGCCTCTGTGACCCTGGCAAAGAACGGCGGGGAACCGCGGGAATTTAACGGATTTACGATAACCGAAACAGGCAGCTATGTACTGACAGTAACAGACAGGGCCGGCAACCAGACCCTTAAGGAATTCTCACTGCGGTATAAGGTAAATATGTATGGGGTCATTGCCATAGCGGCGATAGTCATATCCATAACGGCAGGAGCAGTGATGCTGGTTCGGAAAAAAAGGAATCTGACGGTTCGGTAAGGAGTTGATGGAATGGAAGTGGCAAAGGGCTTTACTGATGTGCTTTATACCACAATGGTGCTTTTATTTAACGAAATATTTGTGCCGGTTATGACGGAAATCCTGTCCTTGTTCTATGAAAAAGCAATGTATGTACTGTCCCACAGCGTCTCCATCCTGGCATACTTCTTTTTGATTACAGTGTGCAAGATTCTGGACTCCCTGGAAACAATGATAGGCATTTTCGCAGGCACTGAGAATGTTATTGTGGATAACAAGCCAATGACCTTTATGGAGATGGTGTTCAACCAGGACGCGGTCAGCAAAGGCTTTCTGATGATAACTCTGGTGGCCGTAGGCATATGCTTTTTATTTACCATTTTTGCCATAGTGCGCTCCATGTCCTCCTCCACGCTGGAAAACAAGAATCCCATCAGCCAGGTGCTGAAGGATGCCATGAAAGCCTGTGTCTCCTTTATGCTGGTACCCTTTTTGTGCATTGCCCTGATGCAGCTGAGCTCGGCTCTGATAAAGCAGACCAAAGCGGTCATACAGGCCGAGTCCGGCACCGCAGGGGATCCGAGCATGGGCCTTTACATCTTCCTGACAGCCAGCTTAAGAGCCGGAAGGGCGGATTTTGAGATTCCTGTCTTACAGGAGACGGCAGATGTTGCGGAAGGGCTGGGCGATAAGTTTACCTATGAGATACTGACCAGTCTTGATTCGGCCTTCCGTGTTGAATACCTGCCGCCCAGTATGAGCGACGACCTGCGCCGCAGTTATCTGAACGGTGATAAGGATTACCTGGATTTCAGGGATTCGGGCTCTGATTTCTCCGCGGCCAAAATTGATTATCTTCTGGGCTTCAGCGCAAGCATCTTCATGATTATCATGCTGGCAGGCGTGCTTATACAGTTTATACGCAGGCTGCTGGAACTGGTGCTGCTGTACCTTGTAGCTCCATTTTTTGTGGCGACAATCCCTCTGGACAGGGGGGATATGTTTAAGCGCTGGAGGGAAATGTTTATAGCCAAGTTTTTGGCGGGATTTGGAGTTATCTATGCCCTGAAAATATTCATGCTGCTACTGCCTTTGATTTTCAGTGATAACCTGAGCCTTGGCAGCTCCTTTGTAATGGACCGGCTGTATGCGGGAGGTGTCTATGACCAGACCAAAGATAAGTTTTTTGATAATCTGAGGGAGCAGACCGGAGGAATAGAACTTCCGGGCTCAGGTAACCCTGCGTATCAGGAGGAGGTAAACCGCATGGAAGAGGCTGTGGATTTCGCCTGGGAAAAAACAGGCATGAGCTATATGGAGAACCACTCGGCCATGGACAGCGTACTGGTGAACATGGGCCTTGTGGACAGGAATTCACCTTCTCTGGAGGAATCCATGATTGATTCCATACTTAAAACCATATTTTTCCTGGGAGGTATGTTTGCTGTATATAAAAGCTGCGCCATGTTCCTGGAGATCCTCAACCCTAAAGCGGCAGAGGATGCCAAGACATCCACCATGCTGGCCATGGGATATACGGTGGGAGCGGCAAGGAAGGCGGCATCGACTGGCGTTCAGCTGGGTGTGGCTGCAGGTGTAGGCCTGGGCACCGGTCTGGCCACCGGGGGCGCTGGCGCTGCGGCCACAGCGGGAGCGGCAGGAGCCAAGGCAGCCGCCACAGCAGGGGCCAAGGCAGTAGGGACGGCTGCCAAGACGGCCGGCAGCACAGCTAAAAACGCGGTTAAATCCGCAGCCAAATCCACGGCCAAAAACGCTGTGGGGGCGGCAAAGCAGGGGGTCCAGGGGGCGGCCTCTGGCGCCGCGGGAGCGGCAAAGGATTCCGGGGACAGAGACGGATAAGGAGGTGCTGATAAGGTGGAGATGTCATATCTGGGGATTTATGAGTGGGTATATGAAAAGGTCCTCTCAAGTATTGTCACACCTGTGTTTGATTTTGTGGTTTCGATTATAAACATTGCCTGGGGATATGTGTTTCAGTACATCCTGGGGCCCATACTCCTTCCTGTGCTCCAGGTTGTGTTCTACTGGGTGATTCGGGTAGTAGAGGTGCTGGGCGCCTTTATGAACTATTTGCAGTTTATAGGATATCTGATGGTGGTGGACTGTCTGGAAAAGGCGTTTGATATCTTTATTGGCCTGGAGCCGGTTACCTACTATCCCAATGGCAGAGAGGGAGCTGCCGTGACAGGGAGCCTTTTAGAGGTGCTGTTCACCAGCACCGCCATCTCTGAGGCCTTCAAGGTTATCACCCTGGGAGGCGTAGGTATTGCCCTGCTTCTGACTATATTCGGGGTGGCAAAGTCGTCCTTTGACTTGGATTTTGAAAATAAACGGCCGGTAAGCCATGTGCTCAAGCAGCTGTTTAAATCTGTTCTGGGCGCTTTCCTGATTCCCTTTGCGGTTTGGTTCATGATACAGCTGTCCATGATTATACTTACAACCCTTAACACCGCAGTGTCCTTTGATGACAATGGAGGGAGGAGTACTCTGGGCAGCACCATATTTACCATTGCATCCGTAAACGCGGCCTGGGACAGCGAGAATAATATGTCCAAATGGGGAACGGTGGAACTGGATGAGGGCTTTGGCTTTAAGGTGCTGGACAAAGCCAACCCGGATTTTGATATAACAAAGGAGCCGAGAAAGAACTTTTATTTGAATGACACTTATGAAAGATATACCAACATACCCAATGTGGTTCTCAATTTTGATTTAAGCAGATTCGATTATCTGATGGGAGGATGGACCGCTATTTTCCTGTGCGTTATCCTCTTCCTCTGTTTCCTGACAGTCATACGGAGGATATTTGAAATCCTTCTGCTGTACCTGGTGTCTCCTTACTTTGTGGCAATGATGCCCCTGGATGACGGGGAGAAATTTAAACAGTGGTTCGGGATGTTTATGGGAAAGCTTTTTACAGGCTACGGTACCGTTGTTCTGATGAAGATTTATCTGATGCTGATGCCCCTGATTCTCAGGGGAGGAATAACAGCTGAGGGCATGGGGGGAGAGAGCAGGATTGTCATGGCAGCCCTCTATGTTATGGGCGGGGCCTGGACCGTGTACAAAGCAGGCAGCCTGCTGACCGGTCTGGTGAATGAAGCCGCAGGACGGCTGGAGCAGGAGAGCAACCGGGATGCCTATGGAGCGGCCATGCTTGCCGCTGCCCCATTCAGGGCAATTAAGAACCGGCTGGAGCAGAAGGTATCCGGAAAGCTGGAGGAGAAGATTACCGGCGCAGGTAAGGATGTGGGAACCCGGCTTCAGGGCGGAGATCCTAAGGGGTCCGGGGCCCGGAGTGAGGTAAGGACCAGCCGCCTGCGATCTAAGCCGCCTAAGCAGCCAAAGTTTAAGAAGGCCGTTATTTATGACGAGCTGAAAAACAGTTCCGGCTTTACCATAGGCGGGCACCGTCCTGCCAGAGGAAGGTCAAGGCAGCTGGAGCCTGTTTCAAAGGCAGCCCTTAAGAATGTAAAGAAGAGTACCTTAAAGCATATAAACTTTGAAAATGATAAGAGGCCTTTTAAATACGGTTACGACCAATTTAGAAAGGATAATGCGTTTATAAGAAATAAGGACGGCACCGTAGACTTTATGTACCCTGCTAAAAGGAAGAGCGCCGTACTTGCGCAAAGAAATGAAATCGCCAAGGTCAGGGAGGAGGCTTTGTCTTATTCCGATCCCAAGGAGCGGTCCCGGTACGTTACAAATTGGCTTCAGCACCAGTCTGATGATAAAGACAGTTTAATGTATTTTAACCCTGCCGATAGAATGCGTCTGGAGCGCACCTTTGGTTGTAAGATTGACAAAACTCCTATAAGCAGCGGAATTAATAAGGGACAAATCGCCTTCTATCCAGAGAAGCCCAAACTGCCCAATGGTACAAGGCTCAATCCAGATAAAAGCAAAGGGGATAAAAAATGAGAATAATACCAAAAAAAACCAGGGTTTCCATGGAATTTTTTAAGGGAATTGAACTGCTGGACATTGTGATTGCGGCAGCAGGGGTGACCCTGACCCTTTTTATGCTTCTGTCCAACCTGCCTTTGCGATGGATGGCCGCCCTGATTGTATTTATTGTCTTTTCAGCCTCCATTATCCCTCTGGATGACGAGAAGGCATATAAGAGCCTGTATTATGCAATCAGATATGCCATGAGCTATAAAGAGTTTGTAAAGCATCCGGAGAAAAAGGGGCAGATACCTGTAGCCGGGGTGACCCCGTTTACAGGCATCTCAGATATGTTTATTGAATATGGAACCTCTTACCTGGGGGTAGTGGTGGAGATTCCCTCCATTGAGTTCAGATTCCTTACGGAGCCGCGACAGAACCAGCTTATTGACCAGGTGTATGGTTCTATCCTTCGGACAGTCAATGACACAGATTCCGCCGCTATGGTAAAGCTGGACCGCCCGGTGCTCTATGACAGCTTTATCGAAGGCGAAGAAAAAAAGATGGAGGATTTAAAAGCAGCCTATATCCGCGGACTGATGACCGATGAGGAGCTGACGGTGCGTATCGGGATTATACAGGACCGGATGAGCCAGCTGGAGCTGTTTAATAATAAAGAGACGGTATATCTGCCCTTTCATTATATGGTGTTTTTCGGGCGGGACAGGGGGCGTCTCACAGAGCAGGCACAGAACATGGTGGATACCTTAGGTCCCCATGGTATAGAATGCAGAATTCTCAAAGAGCAGGAGCTGGCTATATTCCTGAAATACAACTACAGCGGAGTCTTTGACGAGCGGGAGGCGTGGAAGCTGACACCGGACCAGTACATGGACTGGATTCTTCCGGATAAGCTGGCGGTTACATCCAGGACGGTTGCCTATGACGGCCTTGTAACCCATAATCTGCGGGTAACCGATTATCCCATTGTGGTACCCAATGCATGGGGCCACACCCTTTTTAACCGGCCTGATGTGCGTGTAACGCTGAAGATGAGGCCCATTGACAGATATAAGGGAATTAAACAGATTGACAGGGCGATTGATGAACTGCGGGAGCAGGGAGCCAGCACCGGAAAAACCAGCCGTCTGATGGAGCTGGGCAGCCATATAGATACCCTTGCTGAGGTGCTTTCGCTTTTGCAGGGGGATAACGAGATACTGATGGACGTGAATATTTTCATCACAGCCTATGACTATGAGGCGTCTCCGGAGCTGCTGGGACCGGGATACAGGCCCCCGGGCCAGGGAATCGGCATGAAGCGTCAGATCCGCAGGGAACTGTCGGAATGGGGGTTCAAATCCTCAGATATGTTCATGCGGCAGTTTGATGCCTACGCTTCCGGCCATATATCCGCCTTCGACGCATTTTCCAAGGACGGGCGGGGAATCCACAGCGGCTCCGTGGCCGCGGCATTCCCATACGTGTATAAGGTAATGATGGAAAAGAAAGGGATCTGCCTGGGAAAGAGCGCAGGGCGTCCTGTATTCCTGGACTTTTTTGCCAGGAACAAGGAGCGGGTCAACAGCAACATGGTGGTGATTGGAAAGTCCGGTTCTGGTAAATCCTATGCAACCAAGAGTATTCTGGCCAACCTGGCCGCGGAGAACAGTAAAATATTCATACTGGATCCGGAGAACGAGTATCTGGGGCTGGCCCGTTCCCTTAAGGGAAAGATTATAGACGTGGGAAGCGCCACCGAGGGAAGACTGAATCCCTTCCACATCATCACCGGACTCTCGGATGAGGAAGATGAACTTGACGGGGATGAGGAAGAGAACCAGATTCCGGGTGCCAAAGTAAGCTTTAATATGCACATGCAGTTCCTGGAAGAGTTTTACCGGCAGATACTGCCGGGAATTGAAGCGGACGCGCTGGAGTACCTGAATAATATTACCATCCGGATGTACGAGGCAAAGGGAATTGACGCAGAGACTGATTTAAGCGGGCTGACACCCGGGGACTACCCCACCTTTGACGATCTGTATGAGAAGATACTCAATGATTTTCAGATGTCCACCGGGGATTACAGCAAGAAGAATCTGACGGTGTTGCTGAACTACATATCCAAATTTGCCACCGGAGGAAGAAACGCGGGACTGTGGAACGGTGAAGCCTCCATAAGCACCCAGGAAAATTTTATTGTGTTTAACTTCCAGTCCCTGCTGGCCAACAAGAATAATACCGTAGCCAATGCCCAGATGCTTCTTGTTTTAAAGTGGCTGGATAATGAAATTATCAAGAACAGAGACTACAACTTAAGATACGGCGCCTCCAGAAAAATTATAATCGTTATCGACGAGGCCCATGTATTTATCGACAGCAAGTATCCCGTGGCCCTGGATTTCATGTACCAGATGGCCAAGCGTATCCGAAAGTATAACGGAATGCAGATTATCATTACCCAGAACATTAAGGACTTTGTGGGAACAGAAGAACTGGCGAGAAAATCTACGGCTGTCATCAACGCCTGCCAGTATTCCTTTATTTTCCCCCTGTCGCCTAACGATATGCATGACCTGTGCAGGCTTTATGAGAAGGCGGGAGCCATCAATGAAAGCGAGCAGGATGAAATCATCAACAACGGCCGGGGCCGGGCGTTCGTGGTTACCTCTCCGTCGGAACGCAGCAGCATTGATATTGAAACACCTAAGGATATTGAGCGGCTGTTTGGCATATAGGCGGGAAGATTACAGCTATGAGGAAAGGATTGCAGCTTTTATGAAAGGCATAGTGAGGGAAATAACCGTTGCCGCGGTTCTCCTGTGGATACTCCCGGGCCTTTCCGGCTGCGGGGATAAAGACAGGGTGGATGAGATTAAAGCCCAGGGAAGCCTTGTGGCAGCCGTGCCTGAGGAAGGGGAGCGGTCTGCCTGGGATCAGGCGTATGCCAGGGAGCTGGAGCAGCAGGTTCTGGAGGAAATGGCCTCAGATATAGGTGTCACCCTCCGGATTGAGCGGGTAAAAGAGCAGGATCTTGTCCCGACAGTGAAACAGGGAAGGGCCCACGTGGCGGTGGGAGTCCCTGTGCTTCCCGGACGTCAGGACGAGGGATATTCCCTGGCTTATGGAAGAAGGGCCTCTTATCTGGCAGTGGCAGACGGCACGGTTCTGGACTCCTGGGGAGCGCTGGCAGACGGCATTGTGGGTTATTCCGTAAACACGGGGCCTGCGGTGCTGCGGCAGCTTAATACCTTAAGCGGAATTGAGCTTAAGGAGGTGGAGGCAGGGGATGCCGTCAGCGGGCTTGCGAAGGGGGACATCACAGCTTATGTGTGCGGCGAGACGGAATTTATGGCGGCAGAAGGCATCCAGATTCAGGAACTGCCCGGCCTTTGGCCGGAAACCTATACCTTTTATACGGGTGAGCCGCAGTACCGGCTTCTGGGACTTGCGAACCAGGGCATTACTGATAAGCTGACGGAGTAATGGAGGAAAAAATGGCATATTTTGACAGCCCCAAGAACAGGGTCAAATGGGAGATTGAATTGGAGGAGCTGCGGCAGCAGAAGGAGGATTTTGCAGCAGGAAGGCTTCATGATACAGGTGAAATAAAAAGGGGCGCCATGGCGGAGGGACAGCACAGAAAACCTGTTACCTTTGAACAGCTGGAGAGGGAGGAGGCTTCTGCTTCCCGCAGAAGGGAAGCGGGAAGCCGGGATATGTCTCCCGGGAGGAAAAGGGAGGTGTCAAAGCCTTCCCCCAGCCCGTCCATTGGCCCAAAAGGGGGGTGATAGGATGAAACTAATCAGAAGTCCGCTCCTTTTGGCCGCCCTGGCTCTGCTGGCCGCCGGCCTGACGCTCTGGGGCTCGGCGGACAGATCTTTTGCCGGTCAGACAGACCAGGGATACGGCGCCGGCGGTGAGGCTAGAGAACTGGACAAAGAGGCGCAGGAGAGCATGTTTTCCTACCAGGTGGAAGGAGAACCGGAAAGTCCCTACGGAGAAGGCAGTCAGGAACTGGAACGGCTGCTGGAGGCTCTGGGAATGGAAGTCCCTACCTTACTGCCTGAGGAAGCAGCAGGGATGGAGAAGGTAGTGGATCCGCCCATGAACTTCCTTGTGTCAAAGACAGAAGGGCTCCTGGATTATACGTTGCCCGATGGCAGCCGGTTTTCCGCCAGTGTGCCCCAGGGAATGACTGTAACGGATCCGGTGACATTTAAGCCTGTGGAGAATGCCATCCTCACTATCCTGCGTAATGGCTCCGGCATCGAAACTTCCAGGGATGGTATCTACAGCCAGCCTGGGAAGTACCACATCCGGATGGTGATTCTACCCACTTCTTCAGAGGGAGGAAGCAGACTTTTGGAGGTAAACTTCCGGTTTACCATCCTGCCCCGGGAGGTGTCTTTGCTGAATCTGCTGAAGGCCCCGGAGGGCTTTGCCATAGAGAAGATGGAACTGGACGGAAGGGGTATTTTACCCGATAATCCCCGATGGCATTTTCTGCATGGGGATGGGCGCTATAAGGTGAGATTCGCCCAGGAAAACGGAGGGCTCTTTTATGACATTTCCTTTAAACGGGATACCCAGGCGCCCCTTTTTACAATTTCTCCTGTTCCGGACAAAAAGGAGATGAAGGATACGGTCTTCCTGGAGCTTACAGAGGACATGACATCTCTGGAAATGTATTATAACGGAAGGATGGCGCCCATCCCCATAAAACGGCTGGAGCTGGCCGGACTTTACCAGTTCCGTCTCTGGGACAGGGCGGGAAATGAACGGTATTACCAGATAAGAATTGCAGAGCGGCTCCGGCCGCCCTCGCCAAAGACAATTATAATAACCCTTTTAGGGGTGGGAGCTGCAGCTGGATGGTTTTTCTATCAGCGCAGGCACCCCAGGTTTTTATAATAGATCCATTTTAATGGATGGAATGAAAAAAATATGCAGGAGGATATGATATGAATGTACCGGTAATGTTATTAAATTCAACAGGAGGAAACCCTTTTGAGCAGGTATCCAAACCCGTGGTTGAACTGCTTAACATGGCTCTTACTCCCGCCCTTGGAATCGTAGGGGCGCTGGGAGCGATTTATTGCATTTTTCTTGGAGCAAAGCTGGCAAAGGCCGAGGAGCCCCAGGACAGGGAAAAGGCCAAGAACAGCCTGAAAAACGCAATTATAGGGTTTGTGCTGATATTTGTACTCATTGTGGTATTGAAGATTGGTATGGATGCTATGTCTAACTGGATGAACAGCGCCATGAGTAATGTAACTCCATAGTCCGCAGATAACGGGAAAACGGTGCTGCGCCTTATAAGGCGCAGTACCGCCCATGCGGGACAGGACACACAAGGGAAGCAGTTGGGAGGAGGTGCGCTTTATGAAAAGAAAATTAAGGAATTGCCTGGCCATCCTTACCGGCCTTAGTCTTTTTTTCACAGGGTGTAAAAACCAATCAGTGAATCTCTACATGGAAACGCTGGTGCCTGAGAGCGCCAGCCCTCCCCAGAGGCCGGTGGAGACAACCGGCACGCCGGCCAGCCTGCCGGATGTGGAAAAGGAAGTGGGGGAGCAGGCGTCTGTGTATCTGGAGCAGCGGTTTCAGGAGCTTACGGGTCCAAGAGCATTTTTTTTCCCAGAAAACCATTCACTGAGCCATACCGATATAAAAGTGTTTCAGGTCCTGGGACTGCTGGAGGGGAGATTTTATTATTATTATGTCACAAAAGAGATAAACACAGGGCAGGAGGTACATGCGCTGGCCTCATACGAATATGAAACAGAAAGATACAAGTCCCTCTATGAGAACAAGGTAGATCCCGGAGCAGAGGGGACGGATACAGACTCACAATACAGCTTCTACGGCCATCTCGCCGCGGATAAACTGGGACGGCTCAGAATCAGCCTGTATGATGGCGGAAATTTATTCATTCTTGACGGGGAGGGAAAGGTTGTTTTTTCCCGGACCTCGGAGGATGAGGGGGAGGATTTTCTTTATCTCATAGATTCAATCTTTGGCGTGGGGGGAACGAATCCGTCTTATTTCAGCAAGGATATTACAAATGTCACCACAAACGGGCGCTATTGTTTTTATGTTCCCATTACTCTTTATAAAGGTGATTACACCAGGGAGGAGGAGATAGGTGAAGAGGAGTATATACTGCAGTATGCATACTCTCCTATTGGAGCAGGTACCTTTCCCAATACAGAATATCTTCTCCAGGCGGATTTAAACTGGAATCAACGGGTTCTGGAGTGGAAGGCCATAGCAGACTCAGGGAACAGCGAACGGGATCCTGAGGAGGACTGGAAGGACGCCCTGAAGAAATATCCGGTGAAATGGGGTCCCTATTATGTGTCCACAGGCTATGACTGGGCGCCCGCCTTTCTGTACCGGCTGATGGAGTGGAAAAATCAGAAATTCAGGAATTTTGTGGAAGGAAAGAAAGGGATTTCTACTGCAGACAGCAAGGAAAATGAGGGATATGCCGAACTTTTTGCTATACCGGATGAGGAATCCATCTTCACGGATGTGTGGGAACTGAAGACAGGGCAGAACCTTATGAAATTCTTTTTCTTAAGCCCCGGGGAGGGGTACTGCCCTCTGGTGGGCAAAGTGGGCCAGAGATCGGATATTTTAAAGACAGAGACAAGAACGTATACGATTACAAAGACCAACAGTAAAGGTGAGAGCGAGGAGATAGAAATTGAGGATGAAATCCAGGCGGTTATCCGCAGAAAGGCCCTCTTTGCGGAGGGGGCGGCTGTAGAGCAGTTCTATGTCCTGGATAATAAAGCCGGAATAGGAGTGACAGCCGGACCTGTATGGAGGAGCGGAAATTATTCCATGGGTATCAATATAGGCCCCATTCTCCTGTGCATTGATTATTTCAAAGACCAGACCGCAAATGAGGCAGTATTTTTTCCCGCAGTTACCCAGTGGGAGATGCAGATGGGGGAGCAATATGAGGGAAATCTGAGCTTTTGCATCCTTGGCGGCCGGGCGGGAGACAGCTATCCTATGGCCCATAATCTGGAGAAGGAGATTATAAGCATATATGCAGGGGATGGTAAATACATAACCATAAAAACGGATGATTTAAATGCTTCCGGTTATGGACAGACATCTGCCGATCAGGAACTGCTGAGCGAGGTGGAGAAGCGGAAAGAATACAGGGAAGAGAAGGGATTTAACAAGAACAGCACTTACAAAATAGATAAAGAGAATGCCTATACCAATCCTGACCGGTACGGCAGGGATAACATACTGGTGATAAAGAATGGTGATTCAAAGAATCTTTTGTTTACCAGCTTCTATAACGGGATGCTTTATTTTGAAACGGAGAGGTACAGCATGAGTACGGAGCTTTCCACCGGAAAAGGGTATCACCTGTCTGAATGGACTCTGTATCAGGCGTGGCAGACCGGGGAGGATGAGATAACCTGCATAGGCTTTCAGCGGACAGATGCAGTTTACTATTACATGGATATGGCAATGGCCCGGGTTTATAAACTCAGTTTAAAGGAGTTTAAGGAACAGGCGGCCAGTTATCAGATTCCTGTTGAAAGGAAGGCTCCGCCGGAAAACGAGGCTCGGGAGCCCAGTCTGGATGAAGGGGTGACTCTTCCTGCCCTTCCACAGGATATGGAAAGAATAAAGCAGGATATAAAAGAGAATTCCATTCCCCCCACCAGCTCCGCGTCCAGGGAGGAAATGGAAACCTTGCCGGATGTGACCATTACCGAGACAGGAGCTGTGGGAGACAGGATGTGGAAGGATGCACAAGAGAGAATGAGAGGAGAGGAATAGAAATGGCAGCAGACAACGGATTTAAGATTGTACAGTTTTCACCTGAATTGATTCAGGCCCTGACGCAGATGGGCGAGTTAAGAACCAGAATAAATGATTACGCGGTGGAGGAATTCAAAAACTACAAGGGTGAGGAAAAACTGGATCACCGGGATTTCGTGGAGATGATGAACCTGTCTCCGGAGAAATCGGAGAAAGAGCAGAAGGAATATGTGCGCAACTTCGTTAGAGACTACACCAGCGGAGATCCGGAGCTTCGTAAAAAATGCCTGGATGATATCTATGACAGGGATGACAGCTTTAATCCCGCCAGTCTGGATCTGTCCTGCCTCAAGGGCACGGACACCGGCCCCAGGGAGCCGGGAGGGCTTACCGGCAGTGAAAAAGATTTTATGAGCCTTATAGGCGCCTTTCGCCGGGAGCAGGCACTAAGTGTAAAGCTGAAGGAGAATCCCGGTTATGCGCAGGAGCGGTACGGTTCGGATTCAAGGAAGCGGGCGGAATTTGAGGCCAGGCGCACGGCTATGATGAACGGCTTAATTTCATATACGGACAATATGTTGAGGAACAACGGCTTTAATGAGCGGCTGCACCGGGGGAACGTGGCGCCGATGGCCGGGGACGGCGAATATGTGGCGGCAGATCTTGCTGTAAATCTTTACAGAAATTCCATGGACCGGTTGCAGGGCGGACATACAGGGGAGAACCGGTTAAATTTCTCTCTGGGGCCGGAGAACGGCAATATATATGGATTGTCCAGGCAGCTGGCAGCGGGAAATCTGACCAATCAGATGAAAACTAATGCGGCGGCAGCATTTGACACATCCCTGGCAACTCTTTACCGCTCCGGGCTTCCGGCTACCACAATGAATGAGATGGGGGTTGACGCCCTGGATTTAATCCATGTGGACGGTCTGTCAGCCAGAGAGCGCTATGGCAATAAATATGCCAATCTTTCGGAGTGGGAACAGAACAAAATGATAAAGGCGGAGGTCATGGGCGCCATTATGGACGGACAGCGTGTGGACGCCGTCACCTTAGGGCTGGGAGCCAGGGGAAGGATGCAGGCTGTCACCCATACGCTGGAGGCGGATCTTCACGCCTACGACCAGATGGAAAAGCGCAGTGAGCACAGCGGATTCAGGCGCCTGTTCGACTGGGGGCCCGGAAAGATACGGACAAAAGCAGATAATGTTGACAGGAAAAACCGGGAAGACAGGCAGAAGGAGGAACGCACTGGACTGATTACAAACAGCATTGCTTCCAGACTGGAGGCCAGAGAGTCCAAACAATATCTCATGGAGAATCTGGGGATGTCCCCCAAACCGGTAACGCCCCAGATACAGAGACAGGAGGAAAAGCTGCGGGGAATCGAAGGCAGGATTGGGGACATTGAAAAACAGAATTTTTCCAGCTATGAAGAGATTGGGAATATAAGCCGGGAGCTGGAGCGAAGAAAGGTATATGAGGGAGCCCGGGAAAAATTTAACAAGGCAAAAAGCAAGCTGGACACCACGAAGGCTGTTATGGATAACGGCAATTTGCTGGAGGTAGATATACGGGAAGTCATGGATCCGATTATACCGGATTATGGGCCGGAGCAGAAGGAAAAACTTGGAAATTCTTACGACAATGACTTTTTGCCGGGGTATTACAAACTTGATGAAATACGTACTGCCAGGGATTTAAGCCAGGAGAAGCTGGAAGCCCGAAGGGACAGGCTTAACGCCTCTTTGGATCAGGGGCAGAAGAAGAATGAATACAGGCTGGAGGCAGTGAACAGGCTTTTAGATGCGAAAACACCTGAGGAAAGGGAGAAAGTGATTGGGGACACCCTGGAGGAGTTTAAGAAGGGGGCTCAGGCACATCTGGAACAATGTGAAGATACGCTGAACAGCCATCCCTGCGGTGAAATGTCTCCGGAACAGATTCAGGAAAAGGAAAAGAGGCTTCAGGTTCTGGAGGAAGGGCTCACACCAGTTCCCCAGGAACTGCTGCAGGAGCGGGCCATGGAGGAGGCAAGGCTGAACCAGCTTAAGGAGATGAACGGGGAAGACCGCACGCCTCAGATTAAAAAGTTCAATCAGGCGGAACTGCTGCACCCGGATTATATTCCTCCTGCCACAAAAGAGGAGGCTCTGGCGCGGATTGGCGAGCTGGACGCAAAATACGGCCCGGAGATACAGTATTTGGACCGGAGGGAAATGGTTAAGAATTTCAGGGCTCAGGATCTGTCTACCATTGATGAGACAAAGCCGTACTGGGCTAAGGAGCAGGCCGCTATGACGCTCCGTTATATGGACAGTATACCCATTGATACCAGCGGCCTGAGTGACAAGGCCAAGCAGACATTGGCAGAAGGACGCACCGCCATGGAAGCCATAGCGGGAGCCAAGGCAGGAACCGTTTCACTGGCAGGCAGCAATGCCAAGGGAATCGGAATCAGTATTGCTTATGAGGAGGCGTTAAAGACAGATCCTGCCTGTGCCAAGGCGGCAGTTAAAGGCGTGGAGTATGCGGAGAGCTTCAGTGCCCAGTGGGAAATGCGCCAGCTTCTGATGGATGACCTGAAAGAGCTTGTAAAAAAAGAGCCGGTGAAGAATATGAAGGCTGAGGCGGAGAAGAGCGGGCCGGAGAAGGCCGGGGCGGAGAAGGCCGGGCCGGAGAAGGCTGAGGCGGAGAAGGCCGGGGCAGAGAAGAACGGGCCGGAGAAGGCTGAGGCGGAGAAGGCTGGGAAGGAAAATAGCGGGCCGGAGAAGGCCGGGGCGGAGAAGACTGAGGCAGAGAAGGCCGGGCCGGAGAAATCCGGCGGAGCCAAAGGCAAAACGGAAGTGACTTTCGTGGAGCTTGAACTTTCAGAGAAGGAAGCCAAGGCAGCCGGGGCAGCTGCAAAACCCCAGAGCTCCTGGGAAAGGCATGATTTAAGCCCCTTCCACAAAGAAAGCAGCCGGTCCTTCCAGAAGGAGAGCGGCATAGGCAGCCACCGTCAGGATAATAAAAAGCCGGCCAAGTAGGAACTGGAGCGGGCAATAACCATCAGAGGAGGTAATAGGATGAAAGCAGGAAAGTTAACGGCAGGTTTCTGCCTTACAGTGCTGCTGACGGCCGCTGCCGCAGTCACTTCCATGGCTGCGCCGGGAACTTCCGGGGATTGGCGGCAGGAGCAGGATGGACGCTGGTATTATTATGATGAAGGAGGAACCATGTGCACCGGATGGATTGAGGTGGGGGGAAAACATTACTACCTCTATGAGGACGGTCACTGCGCCATGAACGAGATAACCCCGGATGGTTTCAGGGTAGACGCAGACGGGGCTTGGTATGAGGCAAAGAGGGAGCTTCTGGGGCAGGAATTCCCTCTGCCGGCCGGATTCCAGAACAGCATCAGCCTGGGAGACGGATGGGGCGGCGCACAAGCCGCCCTCAATGGAGCCGCAGGGAAGATAAGTGCGGATTCCGGCGGGAAAAGGAAGCTGTTGATTGACAGTACGGCAATTGAGTATAAGTCAGCTGTCAAGTCTGCCAAGGATGACGCAAGGTACATGGGCCTTTATAAGGATAGTACAACCGGAGGCTACAGACTGGATATCTTTATTCTACTGGACAGAAACAGCGAGACACAGTCCCTTGGAGAGGCGCTGGATTATGAAGTCTTTAAGGCCATGCTGACCACTGTCAGCTCCGCCCCCGACCAGTTGGAGGAAGCTGTATACAGCAGCTGGCAGGGGGACAATAGCTGGAACATATCCAGAGCCGCAATTACATCTGTGGGAGACTGCAGCGTGATATATGAGGCAGGACAAGGTTACGGGCGGTATTATCTCCGGCCCTCGGGCTAGTATTGCTGAAGGGAGTGCAGAAGATGGATATAGACAGATTGCTGGCCCTGAAGGAAGTGAGGGAACTGTTTCCCGCAGATGAGAAGGGAAACCTGCCGGAGGGAAGCTGCCTCCTGCTCTCCGCCATGGAGGAGCTTGACTTCCCACCGGGCCGGGATATAGTGACCTGGGGGCAGGCGGGGGAGGATGGAATGTACATCCTTATGGAGGGCAGCGCCCAGGTGTTAGATTGCCATGGAGAGGAGATTAACACTCTTATGGGGCCGGGTAGTATTGTAGGGGAAATGGCCTTAATACGGGACGAGCCCAGAGGCGCCACGGTGCGGGCAATCACCCGGGTCCGGGCGGCCCGCCTTTCCAGAGTCCAGTTTGAGGAGGCGGCCGGAAGTAACCGCAGGCTGTATGGAGAACTGCTGAATGTGGTCTACAAAAAGACCACCAGTCTTGTCCGGGAGCAGGCGCGCCTCCACTCTGAGCTGGATATTGCCGCCAGGATACAGACTGGACTTCTTCGCAGAGACTTTGGGGGGCTGGAAGAACAGCTGGGTCTTCGGGCCTGGGCTTTAATGGAACCCGCCAAGGAGGTGGGCGGTGACTTTTATGACATATTCCCGGCTGCTCCCGGGAAAGCCTGTATTGTCATAGCGGACGTGTCGGGCAAAGGAGTCCCTGCAGCCCTATTTATGACCATGGCTAAAACACATATTAAAAACTACGCTATGCTGGATATGCCTTTGGAGGAGCTGGCATTCCGGGTAAACAACCGGCTCTGTGAAGATAACCCGGAGGAAATGTTTGTCACTGCTTTCATTGGAATGCTGGACACGGAGCAAGGTATTCTCACCTTTGTAAATGCCGGACATAACCATCCATATGTATCTTCGGAGCAGGGACCGTTTCACCAGGCGGCCTGCCATTCGGACTTTGTACTGGGCCTGTGGGAGGATATGAAGTACAGGGAACAAAAAATGGAGCTGGGAAAACAGGGAACCATTTTTCTTTATACAGACGGGGTTACGGAAGCTGAAAATCCCGAAGAAGAAATGTTTGGGGAACAGCGCCTGAAGGCGGTGCTGGACCGCTGCGCTCCGGAGAAGGACCCAAAAGGGATTATCAGCCGCATATCCATGGCAGTGAAGGATTTCTCGGTTAAAAAAGGGGCTGTGCAGACGGATGACATTACCATGCTGTGTGTCAGGGCATTATGCCGGAAAGAAGGGAATGAGAGATAAATGCTGGAGAAGCAGGTGCCGGCCGGAATGGAATATATGGATGGGGTGCTGGAGGCGCTCCGTGAGTATCTGGAAGAAGTAAACTGTCCAAAGAAAACAGCGCTTCATCTGGAAATCGCCCTGGAAGAGCTGTTCACTAATATTGCCAGCTACGCCTATGGGGGAGAGCCCGGACCGGTGCGGGTATACTGCGGACTGGAGGGTGGGGAGCTGGTGTTAGAGGTGGAGGACAAAGGTATTTCTTTTAATCCTCTTGACCGGGAGGCGCCGGATTTACAGCTTCCCCTGGAGGAACGCCCTGTGGGGGGATTGGGAATCTATATGGTGAGGCAGTTTGCGGACAGCGTTGAGTACCAGTACAGGGACGGGTGCAATATTCTCCGGCTGAAGATATGCATACGCCCATAATTATATGCCCTTCTGCGGCAGAATCGAGGTAAGTTATATGACAGAGGTTAAGACAGCAGTTAAAATCAGCGTGGCTCAGGCTCCTGAATTGGAAAAGGCCCTTAAATCCGTGCTGGAAACAGAGGAAAAAGAGATTGTGGTCAATATGGAGGATACGATTTATATGAGCTCCGTTGGACTGCGGGTATTTGCTTCCATTCAAAAAAAGATAAACGCATCGGGGAAAACCATGGTGCTTAAGAATGTCCGGCCTCAGATGAAGGAAATTTTTGAGGTGACGGGATTTGTAGGCGTACTATCGTTTGAGTGACAGGGGAGACGGGAATGGATAACAAAACTTTGACCTGGCAGCAAAGGGTGTGGAAATGGATAGGAGACTTTGTCTACGGGATAAGGCCACTGCTCCTTTATCTCTTACTGCCTCCCGCTATCTCTGCTTTCGGGCTTTTTATCGCCGGGCTTAAGGAGCATATAGAGTTTTTCCTGTGGCGCAGCGGCCAGTTTTACAGGACTCTGGGCCTGATTCTTGTATTTTATCTGATGCGGAGGAAATGCAGAAAGCGGGGAGTGTCCATCTGGGATGAAACCACTCTTTACTGGAGAGGGGTAAACGCAAAAAAGCTTCTCCTGCTTATAGGAGCCGGGGCAGGACTTAACCTTTTTATGTCCGCCGCCCTTACGGTGATTCCCTTTCCCGACTTTCTTATAGGCCCTTATCACGAGATGACCTATGAAGTGTTCGGTAAGGTAGATAAGATTTTGGCTATCCTGTCGGTTATGTTTCTTGCGCCTTTGGTGGAGGAACTGATATTCAGGGGATATGTGCTGAACCGCTTCCTGCGCAGGTTTGAGAGCCAGACGTTTGCAGTGCTGCTCTGTACCGGCATTTTCGCGGCCTGCCATGTAACTCCCCTGTGGGTTGCGTACGGACTTTTTATGGGTCTGCTGCTGGCTCATGTATCCATTGTGGAGGACAATATTATTTATGCGGTGGCTCTTCATATGGGTTATAACATAATGACGCTGCCGGTGTGGTTTGCCAATGAGAGCCAGCAGATTTCCATGGTCCTTTTCGCATCCCCGGCACTGATTGGGGTTTATGGAGTAATCGGAATCTCAGTGGCTGTGCTTTGTCTCCGGCAGTATCCTTTGGATATAAGACAGCTGGCGGAATATTTTCCTCGGATAAAAAGAAAGGGAGAGAGGTAAATGAAAACTATCTGGAAAAGACATGGAATGACCGGCTGTGGGACGAAGGCGCTGGGCTTTGTCCTGTCATTGGTATGTTCCGGATGCATTCTGGGGGTGAGTCTGTCGGGTGCAGCTCCTTTTTTTGATAATACAGGGGATGGCTTCTCACCCCGGGTCATGGTACAGGGCCGGGAGGGATGTTTTCTGGCGGCGGATGGATTTAACAAGGTAATCTGGCAGGTGACAGAGGAAGGCCGCAGTATCTATGCGGGGCAGAAGGGAGCTGCCGGGAAGTATGGGGAACCCCGTGGCGGCTACAGGGACGGAAGCCTTGGGGAAATGCTTATCGGCGAGCCCTGGGATATGATTCCTTATCTGGATGGATATGCTCTGTCGGACAGGAGCAATCATGTAGTGCGCTATATTTCCCAGGAGGGCGCCATGACCGCGGCGGGAACCGGAAAAGCAGGTTATGAGGATAATCTGGCCTCAAAAGCATTGTTTGCCGCCCCAACGGGCCTGGCTGCAGGACCTGACGGAATACTTTATATTGCAGACACGGATAATGACGTAGTACGCAGCCTGTCCCTGTCCGGGAAGGTGGATACCTATCTGCGGGGCCTGTCCGCGCCAACAGGCATATGCTTTTATGAAGGTGCGCTGTATGTGGCGGACACAGGCAACAACCGGATTGTGAAGGCTATGGACGGAGCCGTGGTCTGGAGCGCGGGAACAGGAGAGGACGGATTTGCGGACGGCCCTGTGTCGCAGGCCATGTTTTCAGGACCTCAGAGAATTACCGCGGCGGAGGACGGCGCCCTCTATGTGTCGGATACAGGCAACAGTGTGGTACGGAAGATATGGGGGGACAATGTTTCCACCCTACCGGCCGCCGATGCGGCGGACCCGGATCTGACCATCGCGGACCCGGAGGGGATGATGGTGATGGGGGATCATATTTACCTGTGCGACAGTTTTTTGAGAAAGGTGTTTGTGCTGCCCAGATAACAGGGAATAGATGGGAGGCAGTATGGATAAAAAATTGATAAAGGCGTACCTGCCCTGGGGGTTATGTGCCGGGATATTTACCATAGCGGCCGCGTCCGGATTGTTCTATGAGATGGATAACCGTCTGTCAGACGCGCTGTATCAGGAGCGGCGGGGGACAGACGGCAGAATCGCCATTGTGGGTATTGACCAGAGATCCCTTGAAGCGCTGGGGCCTTTTGGCACCTGGGACCGGCGGATACTGGCACAGACGGTTTCCTATCTGAACCAGGGGGATATCCGTCCTGCGGTTATCGGGCTGGATGTACTTCTGGCAGGAGAAAACGGGACAGAAGGGGATTTACTTCTGGCAGAGGCTGCGGGGACCGGGGAAAATGTGGTCACCGCAGCAGCGGGAACCTTTGGTTCCTCTCTGGTTACAGCGGCGGACGGCACCTTTTATCTGGATGATTTTACCGTGAAGTCCTTTGATGAACCTTACAAAGCCCTGAGGGACGTGACCGCCCAGGGACATATCAATGCAATGTATGATAAGGACGGCATCCTGCGCCACCAGCTGCTGGAGCTTGGGCTGCCGGACGGGCGCGTATTTCCCTCCTTTGCCCTGACCATAGCAAGGAAGTATATACAACAGGAAGGAGGCCGGGAGGCCGGTCTTCCGCCTGTGGATTCCAGGGGTTTCTGGTATTTGAATTATTCCGGGCTGCCGGAGGATTACAGTGAGTTCATTTCTATAGTGGATCTTTTGGAAGAGAATATTCCGCCTGAATATTTTGCAGATCGGATTGTGCTCATAGGGCCTTATGCCGCAGGGCTGGGAGACCAGTATATTACCTCCGCAGACAGGGGAGACCCCATGTACGGCGTGGAGATACAGGCCAATGCCATACATGCGCTTCTGGAGGGTGATTATAAGGAGGAACCAGGCGCTGGCATCCAGCTGGCGGTTCTGTTCCTGGTGCTGGCGGCAGCCGGCGCGTGGTTTAAGAGCAGCCGGCTGGCAGGGGGAGGGGCAGTGTGGCTGGCAGGCTCTTTCGCATATGTAATCATTGCCAAGGCTGCCTATGAGAAAGGAATGGTCCTGCGTATTCTTTGGATTCCCCTGGGATTGACCCTTTTTTTCGGGGCGTCGGTGATGATCCATTATGGAAAGGCTGTCCTGGAGAAACAGCGGGTGACGGCCACCTTCAAACGTTATGCAGCACCGGAGATTGTGGATGAGATACTGAGGCAGGGAACCCAGTCTCTGGAGCTGGGCGGAAAGCTTACACAGCTGGCTGTGCTGTTTGTGGACATCAGGGGATTCACCTCCATGTCTGAGGCGTTGGAACCGGGACAAGTGGTGGAGGTATTAAACAGTTATCTTACCCTGGTTTCATCCTCCATCAAGAACCATGGAGGAACCCTGGACAAGTTTATTGGGGACGCGGCCATGGCCTTCTGGGGCGCGCCCCTGGCACAGGAGGATTATGTGATGAAGGCTGTCCTGGCTGCTCTGGATATGGCAAAAGAGGCGGACCGCCTGGGGGATCAGCTGGAGGCGCGTTTCGGGCGCAGGCTTACCTTTGGAACCGGAATCCACACAGGTCCCGCTGTGGTGGGAAATGTGGGGGCGCCTGACCGAATGGACTATACTGCCATCGGGGATACGGTAAACACGGCTTCCAGGCTGGAGTCCAATGCCCCCGGGGGAAAGATTTACATATCCGCAGCTGTTGCAAATGCGCTGGAGGGAAGGATTAATGCAAAGGCCATAGGTAGCATCCGGCTGAAGGGAAAAGCAGGGGAATTTCAGGTGCTGGAGCTGGAAGGGCTTGCGGAAGGAAGCTCCGGCAGAATGCCGGTGTCAGAGGGTAAGAAGGCGGATTAAGTATTGGAAAGGTGATGGTATATGAGAGAGCGCGGGAGAAATCTGATACGATGCGGGGCTGCTTTTGCGGTGTCCTGCTGTCTGCTGGCAGGAAATGTGTTTCCTGCGGCAGCCGACACCTCTGTAAGCGGGGCAACCATGCGTCTTTCTTCCAGAGAGGGCACGGTAAATGTGTCGGGAAAAGGAGGAAAGGCGGTTGCGGCCTTTGATAACATGCGGCTCCAGAGCGGATATAACCTGGAAACAGAGGCTGCAAGCTACGCAGGCCTTGCCCTGGATGACGTAAAGGCCGTGAAGATGGATGAACTGAGCAAAGGAGAGATCCGGAAGAAAGGAAAGCAGCTGGAGCTGCTTCTGTCAGAAGGAAGCCTTCTCTGTGATGTAACCGCGCCTCTTAAGGGGGAGGAGTCCCTATCCATCCGCACCTCTACCATGATAACCGGAATCCGGGGAACGGTAGTATACGCGGAAGTGGTTGACAGCAATACGAGCCGCGTCTGCGTCCTGGAGGGGCAGGTTCTTGTAAGACCGGTGAATCCTGTGGAGGGTGACCGGAATGGGCAGTACATAGAGAAGGGCCGGCAGGCACTTATTATCGGTCCTGACCGCATGGAGCGGAAGGGAGAGATACAGACGCTTCCCCTTACGGAAACAGACATTGCCCCTTATGTGCTTTGGGAAATCCATGAGAATGAGGAGCTTGCCAGAAGGCTGAGAGAAGCAGGCTGGGATGTGGACTGGATGATTGAAAACGCGGAGCGGCTTTTAAGGGAAGAAGAGGATAAAAACTCCCAATGGGCAGAGAAAGGGCAGGGAACATCAGGTTCTAAGCCTGGCGGGAAGGATATTCACACCCCTCTTTTTAACGGAGGGGATTCCGGTTCTGATTCCGGAACCGGCACACAGCCGGGCAGACCTACGGTGGAGCTTACTATGCCGGTGAGCCCGGAAACCATAGAGGAAAAGCTGCGGACATCTGATGTGGTTCTTCACAGCGCTGCGGACAGCAATCCCCTTATCATTGATAACAGCCTGACCGTACCGGCAGGCAGCCGGCTGGAATTAGCCGGGGGAATGGGGCTGGTGGTGGGAACGTCGGCAGCATTGCAGGTGGACGGAACTTTGATTGTGGACGGAAACCTGGAAAACAGAGGAACTGTAACGAATACCAGTATGAATACCCTGGATATTAAAGGAGATTATGTGGGAAGCGGAACACTGAATAATAAAGGGAGAGTGGCGGCAAATGGTTCCTTTATGCAGGAAGGCGGCAGCTTCCAAACTATCGGACAGGGCCGGCTTGAGGTGGAGAGAAAAGCTGTTATTGATAATGCAGCCTTTGATTTCGGTACCGGAACTACATTGTTTCATGGTGATTTGACAGTCAGAAACGCTGACGGGGAATTTGGCGATAACCTGTGTGTGGAAGGGATGCTTTCACTGGAAGACAGCAGTATTCTGGTAACAGGAGGATTTTACGGCGGGGGGATTACCGCAGTAAAGAAACAAGATGGAGAGAATCTAACATATGAAGAGCTGAACCTGGAGGGAGGAAAGGTTTTGGCTGAACGTGGGGTCAAAGGGGTAATCTTTGCAGAAAATTATAAGCTGAATGTACAAAGCGGTATCTTGGAAAGGTCAGATGATGGGATTCCTTTTATAACCGGCACAGGTATTTTAGAAATGGATGGAGAGGAATATAAAATTGAAGAGTTGACAGAGTCCATGTTTGAGAGCGAAGAGACAGAGACGGGCTGGGTTTTAACTGGTATTGTCCAGGAACAAAAAAAACAGGCAGAGGTGCATACTTCTATCCCTCTTCAGGCAGATGCTGAAAAACTGCCAGATGTGAATGAGGAAGAGAAAGAGCTACAGGAGGGAGAGAATTTGCCGGAGGAAGGAGAACCGGAAGAGGGCGGAAACCAGCCGGAAGAAGGAGAACCAGATGAGGGCGGAAACCGGCCGGAGGAAGGAGAACCGGAAGAGGGCGGAAGCCAGCCGGAGGAAGGAAGTCCGGAAGAAGGCGGAAACCGGCCGGAGGAAGGAAGTCTGGAAGAAGGCGGAAACCGGCCGGAGGAAGGAATTCCGGAAGAAGGCGCAAATCGGCCGGAAGAAGGAATTCCGGAAGAAGGCGGAAACTGGCTGGAGGAAGGAAGTCCGGAAGAAGGCGGAAAACGGCCGGAGGAAGGAAGTCTGGAAGAAGGCGCAAAACGGCCGGAGGAAGGAAGTCCGTAAGAAGGCGCAAACCAGCCAGAGGAAGGAAGTCCGGAAGAAGGAAGTTCTGAAGAAGGCGCAAACCGGCCAGTAGAAGGAATTCCGGAAAAGGGCAAAAACCAGCCTGCAACAGGTAAACCGGAAGCGTATGGAAATCTGCCGGGATAAGGAATCTATGGAAGAAATACCGGAAGCCGGACATTAATGACAATACGGAGTAGGTAAAATGAATAATAATATAAAAGTCACCTGCTGGGGGAGCCGGGGATCCGGCCCGGCTCCTTACACAGAGCAAATGGAATATGGGGGAAACACCTCCTGCTTCACCATAGAGACAGGGCAGATGCTTCTGGTTCTGGACGGCGGCACTGGGCTGGCGGCACTGGGCCGGGAGATGATGAAAAATCCGGATGACAAGAGGGATATCCATATTTTTATAAGTCACCTTCATTTGGATCATATTATAGGAATTCCGCTGTTTAAGCCACTATTTCAGACTGGACGCCGCATCTGTTTTTATGGAGAGAGCCGCAACGGCCGTTCCTTAAAGCAGCAGCTGAACCTGTTTATAGGGCCTCCTTATTGGCCTGTTTCCCTCAGCCAATGCAGTGCGTCCATTGAGTACTATGAAGTGGAGGCCGGGAAAATCCTGTCATTGCCGCTGCCGCAGTCCGTACAGATTCTTCCCATCCGTTCCAACCACCCGGACCAGACGGTGCTGTACCGGATACAGCTAGAAGAAACCATGGTATTCTATGGACTTGACTGTGAATTAAACCAGGAGATGACGGATGTGCTGTCAAACTATGCTGAGAATGCCGGACTTCTGATTTGTGATGTCCAGTACTCACCGGAAGACTATATCTTCCACAAGGGATGGGGACATTCCACATGGGAAGCTGCTCTTAAGCTGGCAGAAGCCAGCAGCGCGAAACGGATCTGGCTTACTCATTTTGACTGGGAAGCGGACAGCAGTACCTTGTTCTGTCTGGAAAGGCAGGCCACGCTTTGCAATCCTAACTGCGAATATGTACGTGAAGGTATGACGGTCTGGCTGTAAAGGTCTGATAATACAGCTGTACTATAGACCGGAGCCGCAGAGAATAACCGTTTTCTGTAACTTTAATCCTAACCTTGTAAATTGTATTGAAAAATCCCGGGTGATATGGTAGATTTTAATTAATACATCTGCATGGGCAATGGATGAGCAAGGGCCGGCTGCTGCAAGGAAGGGTGGGATTTATGAGAATAGAGGCGTTAAAGTACCAGACCGACAAGAAGGAGGACATCATTATTTTTGTAGATTATAATGAGGTGTACAGCGAGGGATATCATGTACAATGGTCTATAGCCGATATTGCCTACCGGAGGCCGCCTTCGAGAAACTATATCTTTTTGAGCGATACATACCGGGACGACAGTGAGTACTATATACTGTCCCCGGAAGAAAAGACAGCATATGCTTTAAAGAGACAAAAAGAGTTTGCAGGTGAGGTAAAGCTGAAAGAGGCACTGGTTTCCGCCTGGAATATTATCCGCCCTGATACGGATTCCATATTGGGAATGTGAGAAGGGGAAAATTTGGGGACATATCTTATATAGAACAAACGGGGCAGTGCCATTACGGCATTACCCCGTTCGCTTTTCAGTGCGCCCGGCGGCGCACGTCTCTAAC
>OGGX01000398.1_pt1 | contig 28619 bp, 27 predicted proteins | sample 1571331 | NCBI WGS metagenome assembly OGGX01 (sample SAMEA2582056, study PRJEB24529) | metagenome | biome: Human gut stool | place: China | collected 2011
CTCCTCCATCGAGGACGCCGACAAGATCCTGGTGATGGACGGCGGACAGATCGTGGCCATGGGTACCCACGACGAATTGCTGAAAACCTGTGATATCTACCGCGAGACCTATGAGTCCCAAATGAAAGGAGGCAGTGACAATGAGCAGTAAGCAGATCCGCAGCGGCGCCAAGGCGCCCGGCCATCGCCGGCACATTGTCGGCCGCCTGATGGGCTATATCAAACGGGGGTACAAGGCCCGCTTCATCATTGTTCTGGTGTGCATTCTGGTCAGTGCCATCGCCAACGTGGCGGGCTCTCTGTTTCTGGGCAGTCTGATCGACGACTATATCACCCCCCTGCTGGGTGCGGCGGATCCAGACTTTTCCGGCCTGGTGCGGGCCCTGGTGATGATGGGTTGCCTGTTCCTGGTGGGTGCCCTGTGCGCTTACGCCTATAACCGGAACATGATCGTGGTGTCCCAGGGCGTACAGAAAACCATTCGGGACGACCTGTTCGGCCACATGCAGACCCTGCCTATCAAGTATTTTGACACCCACGCCCACGGCGACGTGATGAGCGTCTACACCAACGATGTGGACACCCTGCGGCAGATGTTCGCCCAGAGCATCCCCCAGGTCATCAACTCCTCTATGACCATCCTGGTCACCTTCCTGGGTATGCTGTTCACCAACGCCCTGCTCACGGTTGTGGTCCTGGTGTGCGTCTGCTTCGCCCTGGTGGTGACACGGTTCCTGGCCGGCCGCAGCGGCCGCTATTTCCTCCGCCAGCAGAGCACCCTGGGCGCCCTCAACGGTTATATCGAGGAGATGATCAACGGTCAGAAAGTGGTCAAGGTCTTCTGCCATGAGCAGGAGGCCCAGGACGGCTTTGACCGGGTCAACGACGAAATGTTCCACAGCGCGGACAAAGCCCACACCTACGCCAGCATCCTGATGCCTATCATGGTGAACATCGGCAATGTCCAGTACGTGATCGTGGCTATGGTGGGCGGCGCTCTGGCCCTCAGCGGGGTGGACACCACCATCACCCTGGGCGTTATTGCCAGCTTCCTGCAGCTGTCCAAGAGCTTTTCCAACCCCATCAACCAGATCTCCCAGCAGTTCAACTCCATCATCATGGCCCTGGCCGGCGCGGAGCGGATCTTCGCCCTGATGGACGAGGAGCCGGAGGAGGACCACGGCACTGTGACGCTGGTAAACGTGTCCTATGACAAAGAGGGCCACCAACTGGAGGAGTCCGAGAAGCGCACCAACCTCTGGGCCTGGAGGGTCCCCCACAGCACTGACATGGTGATGGTCCCTGTGCGGGAAGAGGCGGACGGCTCCTTCACGGAGCTGAAGGCCCCCGAGGCTGGAAAAGACGAGGCCTGGGCCTGGAAATACCAGGAGCACGGCAAGGCCTTCTACCGCCCCATCCTGGGCCCGGTCCGGAATGTCGAGAGCGAGGACTACTACCTCATCAAGCTCTCCGGCGACGTGCGGTTCGACCATGTGGACTTCGCCTATGAGGAGGGCAAGACCATCCTCCACGACATCAGCCTCTTTGCCAAGCCTGGCCAGAAGCTGGCCTTCGTGGGTGCCACCGGCGCCGGCAAGACCACCACGGCCCTGTCGGTCCTGCGGCTCATCGCGGACCCGCCGGGAAAGATCATGGGCGGCGAGATCTGGTTCGAGGGCGAAGATATGCTCCAGGCCAAGCCCGCCCGCCTGCGGGAGATCCGCGGCAGCAAGATCTCGGTGATTTTCCAGGACCCTATGACCAGCCTGAACCCGGTCTACTCCGTGGGCGATCAGATCGCGGAGGTCATCCACCAGCATGAAAAGTGCAGCAAGGAGGAGGGCCGGAGAAAGGCCGGCGATATGCTGGAGATGGTGGGCATCCCCCGGGCCCGCTATGACGAGTATCCCCACCAGTTCTCCGGCGGCATGCGCCAGCGCGCCATGATTGCCATCGCCCTGGGCGCCCGGCCCAAGCTGCTGCTGGCCGACGAGCCCACCACCGCGCTGGATGTAACCATCCAGGACCAGATCATGAAGCTGCTCAACCAGCTCAAGCAGGAGCTGGGTATGAGCATCATCCTGGTGACCCATGATCTGGGCGTCATCGCCCAGATGTGCGACCGGGTCGCCGTCATGTATGCCGGCCAGATCGTGGAGATGACTGACACGGTTACGCTCTTCAGCCGCCCCCGCCACCCCTATACCTACGGCCTGATGGGCTCCCTGCCCAACGAGGAGACCGCCGGCACCACGCTGGAGGCCATCAAGGGTTCGCCCCCCAACCTAGCCCACCTGCCGGAGGGCTGCCCCTTCTCCCCACGGTGCAAATACGCCTGCGACCTCTGCCGCAGGGAGCGGCCCGCGCTCACCGAGGTGGAGCCGGGCCACCTGGCCCGCTGTCACCGCCTGGACGTGACCGCGTCCTTCCAGGGCCTGATCGAGGTGCCGGACGGCGCCGGACGAAAGGAGGACACCCCCCATGGCTGATTCCCGTCCCCTGCTGCTGGAGGTGGAACACCTGTGCAAATGGTTTCCGCTGAAGCGGACGGCCGGCGATGTGCTCCAGCGGAAGGAAAAGCGCTACCTCAAGGCCGTCAACGACGTGTCCTTCCAGCTCTTCAAGGGGGAAAACCTGGGTCTGGTGGGCGAGTCGGGCTGCGGCAAGTCCACCCTGGCCCGCACCATTCTCCGGCTGTATGAGCCCACCAGCGGCACCATCCGCCTCAACGGCACGGACATCTCCCACATGAAGGGCGATGCGCTCCGCAGGCTCCGCCCCCAGATGCAGATGATCTTCCAGGACCCCTACTCCTCCCTCAACCCCCGTATGTCGGTATATGACACCATCGCCGAGATGCTGCGGGTACACAAGGTGGTGCCGGCCGAGGAGCTTCCCGCCCGGGTGGAGCAGCTCCTCACCATGAGCGGACTGACCATGGACATCGCCGAGCGCTTTCCCGGCGAGTTCTCCGGCGGCCAGCGCCAGCGCATCGGTATCGCCCGCGCCCTGGCGGTCAATCCCGAGTTCATCGTCTGCGACGAGCCCATCTCCGCCCTGGACGTGTCCATTCAGGCCCAGGTGGTCAATATGCTGGAGGATCTCCAGCGGGAGTTCGGGCTGACGTACCTGTTTATCGCCCACGACCTGTCCATGGTGCGCCATATCTCCAACCGCATCGGCGTCATGTACCTGGGCAAGCTGGTGGAGGTGGGGGACAGCGAGGAAATCTACCAGAACCATCTCCACCCCTATACCGAGGCCCTGCTCTCCTCCGTGCCCCTCCCCGACCCGGAGCTGGCGCACAGGAGCGAGCCCATCATGCTGCAGGGGGACATCCCCAGCCCCATCGATCCCCCTTCCGGCTGCCGGTTCCGCACCCGCTGCCCTTACGCCACGCAGTTGTGCGCCGAGCAGGAGCCGCCGCTGACCGAGGTGGGAAGCAACCATGCGGTTGCCTGCCATAGAGTGACCCCCGCAAGGGGGAATGAGGAAAAAGGAGGCATATTATGAAAGCGAAGCATCTCGTTTCCATGCTGCTGGCCGGTTCCATGATCCTGGGGCTGACGGCCTGCGCGCCCACCACCAACTCCGGCGGCGGGAACGACAGCCCGCAGCCCACCGGAACGGACTCCGGCTCCGGCGGTGCATCCTCGGAGTACCTGGTTTACAACGTGGGCGAGGAACCCAAGACCTGCGACACCCAGCTTAACACCTCCAGCATGGGCGGCCATGTCATTCTGAACCTCTACGACGGCCTGGTGCGCGACACCCGGGACGGCGTCCAGATGGCATCCGCCGAGCGCTACGAGCTCTCGGCCAACGCCGACGGCGTTGAGGACACCGTGTACACCTTCTATCTGCGGGACGGCCTGACCTGGTCCGACGGCGAGCCGGTCACCGCCTACGACTACGAGTACGCCTGGAAGCGGGCCTGCTCCCCGGAGATGGCCTCCCCCTACGCCTTCCTGATGACCGACTACATCAAGGGCGCTTATGAGTACTTCAGCGGCGAAGGCAGCCGGGACGAAGTGGCGGTCAAGGCCCTGGACGACAAGACCCTCCAGGTGGAGCTGAAGCAGCCCACCGCATACTTCCTGAACCTGGTGTCCTGGTTTACTTACATGCCCTGCCGCGAGGATATGTCCTCTACCGGCGAGGGCTGGGAAAAGGATCCCGCCAAATGCGTCTCCAACGGCGCGTTCATGCTGGAGGAGTACAAGGTGGGCTCCCACATTCTGCTGAAGAAGAATCCCAACTTCTGGAACGCCGATAATGTGAATCTGGCCGGCGTGCGCATCCTCTTCATCTCCGACGCCACCACCTCCCTCCAGGGCTATGAGGCCGGCGAAATCAACGTCACCTCCATCCTGCCCGGCGCGGAGATTCCCCGCCTGCTGGCCGAGGATCCCAACTTCTCCAGCGAGCCCGCCCTGGGCAACAGCTACTTCCAGTTCAACATGGACGCCGACGTGGTGAACGACCTCAATGTGCGCAAGGCCCTGTCCCTGGCCATTGACCGGAGCACCATCACCGACCAGATCCTGCGTGACGGCTCTGTACCCGCCTCCGCCTTCGTGGCGCCTCCCTTCAAGCTGTCCACCGGCGAGAGTATGCGGGCGCTGGATGAGAACGGAAACGTGGTGGAGGAGTACGAAATCGACCCCTACTCCGCCAAGGTGGAGGAGGCTCAGGCCTATCTGGCTGAGGCCGGCTACCCAGGCGGGGCGGGCTTCCCCGAGCTGAACGTCCTTTACTACGACAGCGGCAACAACTCCCTGATTGTGGAGGCGGTGCAGCAGATGTGGCAGGAAAACCTGGGCATCAAGGTTAACCTGCAGGTGCAGGAGTACGCGGTGTTCACCAACACCATCAACTCCGGCGACTGGAGCATTGCCTTCACCGGCTGGAGCGCCGACTACAACGACCCCATGACCATGCTCTCCCTCTTCACCGCCGAGGGCATGAACGATGTCCGCTGGCGCTACAAGCCCTACTCCGGCGTGCCCGGGGATACCATTCTCAACCCGGAAAACGAGGCCTATGACAACGCCGTGAAGATGGCGGCCAAGACCTCCGGGGAGGAGCGCGACGCCTACCTGAAGGAGGCTGAGGATGTCCTCATGGAGAATATGGTTATCTGCCCGATCTACTATACCACCTATACCCAGGTCATTGACCACGGCAAGGTTTCCGGCCCCGGCCGCACCCCGGTCGGCCAGTGGGACTTCCAGTACTATACGGTGATCGGCTGAGCCGAGGCGCCCCTCATGCCACCTGCCGCGCATGGGGGGCGCCCTTTCTTTCCGGCATCCTCTACCAGCCGCCCCGGGAATATGGTATAATAGCAAAGTATTACGGGCTTGGTATTATGCTCCTGAGCAATTGGGGAGAGAGGTGTGTGCGGCATGTGGATCAGCGTTTTGGAGGACGAGGCCGTTCTCAACAATCTGATTACCAAATATCTGCAGAAGGAGGGCTACTCCGTCCGCAGCTACCTGCGGGGGGAGGATGCTGTGCAGGGGCTGGACAAGCCCACCGACCTGTGGGTGATCGACATTATGCTCCCGGACATCGACGGCTTCACCGTCTTTCGGGAGGTACAGAGGAAGAATCCCAACAGCTATGTGATCTTCATTTCTGCCCGCAACCAGGATATTGACCGCCTGGCCGGGCTGGAGCTGGGCGGGGACGATTACATCTCCAAACCCTTTCTGGTGCGGGAGCTGGTTATCAAGGTTCAGCGGCTGCTGAAGGGGGGACGGCCTAAAACAGCGGAGGTCCAGGTGGGGCCGTACACGGTCCATCTGGAAAAGCACCTGGTTTACTGCGGCAGCGAGAGTATCAGCCTCACGGTGAAGGAGTACGACCTGCTGCTCTATCTGGCGGCTAACCGGGGGCACGTCCTGAAGCGGGGCGACATCCTGGACGCCGTGTGGGGCTATACCTTTTATGGCTCCGACCGGGTGGTAGACGACACGATCCGCCGCCTGCGCAAGAAGCTGCCCGGCATCGAAATCAGTACGCTCTATGGCCTGGGCTACTGCCTGACGGAGGAGAGACATGAATCGCTTTGCGACTAGATACTGGCTGCAGGACCGGCCCCTGAGCGTCCAGCTCTGGGCCTGCCTCTCACTGGCGGAGGGACTCACTTTGGCCGCCATCCTGCTGTACGTCCTCCTCCTGCTCCGGCCGGAGGAGCCCGGACAGTGGTATGGGCTGGCCGCCCTGTTCCCCCTGCTGCTCATTGCAAACCTGTTCGCCGCCAAGCTGGCGGCCCGGCGCATTACCGAGCCCCTGGAGCGGCTGGCAGGGAATCTGGAGCGCATCAAGGGCAAAAACTGGAGTGAGCCGGTCTTGCAGGTGGCCCGCCGGGACGAAATCGGGACGCTCGTCAACACCCTGTCACAGATTCAGCGCAATGTGGTGGAGCTCAACGAGGACGAGGAGTTTTTCTACCAGAGTGTGTCCCATGGGCTCAAGACCCCCATTATGGTCATCCAGAACTGCTGCGCCGCCTATCAGGACGGCATCTACGGCTCCGAGGCCATCGACATCATCATGAAGGAGAGCCTGGCGGTGGAGGCAGGGATCAGGAAGCTGCTCTATGTCTCCTCCTTCGATCACATGCTGGGCAAACAGAGCGACTTCCGGCCGGTGGAGCTCCGGGGACTGATGGAGGAGTGCCGCAGGCGGTTTCGGGGCAACGAGCGGGGTATCCGGCTGGAGGTGGACGTCCCGGCCGGCCTCACGGTGTCGGGGAATGCGGCTGCGCTCCAGACCGTCTTTGACAATCTGGTGGAAAACGGCCTGCGCTATGCGGCCAGCTACATCCGCATGGAGTTGACCGGGGAGGAGGAGGGCGGCTACCTCCTGACCGTGGAGAACGACGGCGCGCCCATCCCGCAGCCGACTCTGAACGTCCTGTTTCAAAAGTTCTACAAGGGGGCGGACGGCAACTTCGGCCTGGGCCTCTACATCGCAAAAAAGATTGTGCAGTTTCACAAGGGGGACATCTGGGCCTCCAACTGGGCCGACGGAGTGCGCTTTCAGCTCCTGCTGCGCAGGGAAGACCGCATGGCCGGTCGGCGTTAGAAAGGAACGATAGGGTCATGAACAAGGCTTTTTTATATGAGATGCTCCGTACCGAGTCGGTGAGCGGCGTGGAGATCCCCCTTCAGAAAAAGGTGGCCGCCTACATGCGGGAGCAGGGAGCGGAGGTGGAGACCGATCTGGCGGGGGATGTGATTTCCTCCATCAACAGCGCATCCCCCTTCCGGGTGCTCCTGTGCGGACATATCGACGAGATCGGCTTCCGGGTGACCCACATCACCGACGACGGCTACCTCCAGGTGGGCAAGGCCGGCGGCATCCGTCTGGCACTGGCTCAGGGTAAGCGGGTGACGGTGCTGGGGCGGAAGCGGCTCACCGGTGTTATGGGCCTGCTGCTGCGCAACGGCGAGGTGCGCACCGACATCGAGCTGACCGATCTCTACATCGACTGTGGCTTCACCAGCCGGGCGGAGGCCCTGGAGCTGGTCGCCCCCGGGGATTTCGTCACCTACTCCTATGCCGTGGACGAGCTGGAGAACGACTGCATCGCCGGCCGGGGGCTGGACAACCGCCTGGGCGCCTATACCGTGCTCCACGCTCTGCTGCGGGCCCGGGAGAAGGGGGCGAAGGTGGGCGTCTTTGCGGCCACCACCACCGGAGAGGAGACCACCATGCGGGGCGCCTTCCATGCAGCAGGCCGGGTGCGGCCCACGCTGGCTGTCGCGGTGGATGTGATCCACACCTCTGATTTCTCCGGTATGCCCCCCCAGCGCTTCGGCCGTATCAAGCTGGGCGGCGGCCCCGCCCTGGCCAAGGGCTCGGTGTGCAGCGCGCCTCTCAACCGGGCGCTGGAGGAGGCCGCCGGGCGGTTGAAAATCCCCCTGCAGTATGCCGTCACCCCAGGCGTTATGGGCACCGATGCGGATAAGCTCAACCAGACGGGTGCGGGCCTGCCCGTGACCACCCTTTTTATTCCCCTGCGCTACATGCACTCCCCCAGTGAGGTGGGCTCTCTGGCCGATGTGGAGCAGACGGTGGAGGTGCTGGCCGAGTTTCTGGCAGCCCTGGATGAGCACTTTGATCCCGACCCGTTCCGGGACTAAATGCGGAGAGGAGAAACACCATGCTGCTGCTGACCAATGGAACCATCGCCACCATGGACCCGGCCCGCCCAATGGCGGAGGCCGCCGTGGTGGACGGCGCATACTTCGCCTATGTGGGCGGCCGGGCGGACTCCATATGCTTACGAGAATGAATCGCATTATTCGCCCGCCGCTTTTCCAGGGGAGCCTGGGAGACTCTGGATCTCCAGGGCCGCTTTGTAATGCCCGGCTTCAATGACTCTCACCTGCACTTCATCCACTATGTCAAAACAAAGCTGTCCGTCAACCTCTTCGGCTGTACCTCTCTGGCGGAGGTGCAGGAGCGCCTGCGCCGGGGGCTGGCCGGGCTGGAGGCCGGCTCCGGCCGCTGGCTTCTGGGCGAGGGGTGGAACCAGGAGCAGTTCACCGGCGAGCGGCGCTTTCCCACCCGCCGGGAGCTGGACCAGGTGAGTACGGAGTACCCCATCCTGATCCTGCGCTCCTGCTTCCACGTGGGGGCGCTCAATTCCAGGGCTCTGGAGCTGCTGCACATCAACCGGGACACGGTGGGGCACTACGGCGCCTTTGCCGAGGTGGACGAGACCGGGGCGCCCAACGGCGTGGTGAAGGAGAACGTACTGGACGACATCAAGGCCGCCATCCCCTCCGTGGGCCTGAGGCCCCTGCTGGAGCAGGTAGTTCAGTCCCAGCACGACCTGCTGGCGGAGGGCCTGACCAGCATACAGAGCGACGATTTCAAGTATGCGCCGGACGAGGAGCCCTACGCCCTCATGGACGGCCTGCGGGAGCTGGCCGAGCGGGGGGCGCTGAAGCTGCGCTTTGCCGAGCAGGCCCTGCTCACCGAGCCGGAGACCCTGGAGGAGTTCTTCACCCGGGGCGGGGCCTGCTTCGGCGGCGGCGACCGCTTCCGCATCTCCACGGTGAAGCTCCTGGCCGACGGCTCCCTGGGGGCGCGGACGGCCTTCCTGCGGGAGCCCTATTCCGACGCCCCGGACACCTGCGGCCTGCCCATCTACCCGGAGCAGGCACAGTTGGACCGGCTGGTGGTCACCGCCCACCGGCACAATATGGCCGTTGCCATCCACGCCATCGGAGACGGAGCGGCTGAGATGGTGCTCAACGCTTTCCAGCGGGCCCGCGCGGAGCTGCCCTGGCTGCACCCCCGTCACGGCATGGTGCACTGTCAGATCCTGTCGGAGGGACAGCTCCGCCGCATGGCGGAGCTGGATGTCACCGCCTTTGTCCAGCCGGTGTTCATCAACGGCGACATGCACATCGCCCCCGGACGACTGGGCGGAAAACGCCTGGCCCACTCCTACGCCTGGGGCGACATGGAGCGGCTGGGCCTCCACATGGCTTTCGGCACCGACTGCCCGGTGGAGTGCTTTCACCCCCTGGAGGGGGTCTACTGCGCCGTCACCCGGCGGGACTTCACCGGAAACGGCCCCTTCCTGCCGGAGCAGGCCCTTACGCCCTACCAGGCGCTGTACGCTTATACCGCAGGCGGCGCTTACGCCTCCGGTGAGGAGCGCATCAAAGGGCGCATACGCTCCGGCCTGCTGGCCGACTTCCTCCTGGTGGACCGCAACCTGCTGACCTGCCCGCCGGAGGAACTGCTCTCCGCCCGGGTGCTGCGCACCTATGTGGGCGGGGCGTGCGTCTTCCGCGATCCATCCTTCTGAGGCAAAACAGGGCCCGCAATTCCGCTGGAATTGCGGGCCCTTGCAGTTAGGGCTCAGCGGCTGCCCGGCTCTGGTATTTGGACTTTGCCCTTCTGTTCCGGGGAGGAGGAGCGGAGCCGGAAAAGGCCAAGGGCGCGCGCATTCCTTAGAGATGCGCGCGCCATTGGCGGGGAAGGGGTTCAGGCAGGCGGGCCGGGGCAGCGGTACAGGCGGCAGGGGCGGCCGCCTGTGTCATAGTTGACGGCGCTGGCCGCCTCCCCCCGCTCTACCAGGTAATTGACATACCGCCGCACCGTCACCACTGAAAGGCCGGTCTGGCGGGAGAGGGCTTCGCTGGGCAGGCCCTGGGGCGGTGCCGCCCGCAGGCAGGCGCGCACAAGCTCCAGGGTGCTCTCCTGGAGGCCCTTGGGCGGCTGGTGCTCCGCCGGGAGGGCGGGGGAAAAGAGCCGGTCCAGCGCGCTCTGCTCCACCGCGTCCCCGGCCACCGCATCCCGGTGGCGGCAGAAGTTATCCAGCGCCTGCTGAAACCGCTCATAGGTGAAAGGCTTCACCAGATAGTCCACCACCCCCAGCTTGAGCAGGGTGTCCACGGTGGGGGCGTCGTTGGCGGCGGTGACCATGATGGCGTCGATACCAACCCCCTGGCCCCGGAGGGCGTGGAGCAGCTCCAGCCCGGTGAAGAGGGGCATATAGACATCCAGCACCGCCAGATCGGCGGGGTTCTGCTCCAGCCAGGCCAGGGCGGCCCGGCCGTCCTGAAAGGACTGCACCACCTGGAAGCGGGCGTCCCGCTCCACAAAGGTGCGGTTCAGGAGGGAAACCATGGGGTCGTCCTCCACAATGACAACGCGGTACATTCAGGGTTCCTCCTTGGGGGCCGGGAGGGGTTCCCGGCGGAAGCTGAGAAAAAATGAGGTGCCTACGCCGGTTTCCGACTCCACCCGGATGTCGCCGTGGTAAGCCTCCACTACCTCCCGTACCAGCGCCAGCCCAGTCCCCCGGCTGTGGCCCTTGGAGGAGGCTCCGCGCTCGAAGAGGGTGCGCCGCAGGGCGGAGGGGATGCCGGGGCCGGTGTCCTCCACGCAGAGAAACAGGTTATCCGCCCCCTCGCGGATGCTGACGGAGACTTCCTTGGTCCCACGGCGGGTCTGATTCAGGCCCTCAATGGGGTTTTCAATCAGATTGCCCAGTACGGTCACCCAGGCGTCGGGGGAGAGCCAAGAGGTTCCGGCACTCAGGACGCTCTCCCGATCCAGCGTGAGCCGGATACCCAGCTCGTTGGCCCTGCTGGTCTTGCCCACCAGCAGGGCGGCCACCGAGGGCTCCTTAATCTGGTTCATGATGCGGCTCACCGCCTCCTGCTGGGTACGGGTGGTATCCATGATGTACTGCTGGGCCCGCTCCGGCTCGCCGATCTGCAGCAGGCCCAGGATAACGTGGAGCTTGTTCATGAATTCGTGGGTATAGGCCCGCATGGCATCCACCATGTGCCGCACGCCGGTGAGGTCGTCGGCCAGCCGGGCCACCTCAGTCCGGTTGCGGAAGATGCCCACCGCCCCTGCCAGAGCGCCGTTTTCATACAGGGGCAGGCGGTCAGCCAGCACCCGCACGTCCTTGAGGGACTTCATGCTCACGTTGTACTCCGGCCGCCCGGTGCGCAGAATGCGGTCCAGGGTGGAAGAGGGGTAGACGGAGTGGAGGGGGCGGCCCATGGCGGCCTCCGGCGCCAGGGAGAGCATCTGGGCTGCGGCGGCGTTGAGAAAGATGATACGCCCTTCCCGGTCGATGGCCAGAATCCCCTCCTCCAGGGCCTCCAGAATGTCCTCCCGCTGGTGGAAGCGCCGGGCGAAGGCGTCTGGTTCGTAGCCCATCAGGGAGCGCTTGATGCGCCGGGACAGCCGCAGGGCCAGCAGGGCCCCCACTGCCGCCGCCAGCGCACCGATGGCCGCCAGGCGCAGGGCGGTGGTCAGCGCCACATGGGTCAGGCTGCGCAGGTAGAGCCCCACGGCCATAAAGCCGATTACCGCCCCGGATTCGTCCCGGATGGGGGCGTAGGCCGAGTGGTCGGAGCCCATTGGACCGCTGTCGTCAAAGGTATAGGGCTCCGCCCCTGCCAGGGCGCTGGTCTGGGCGGAGCCAGTGTAGCGGCTGCCAATAAAGCTGCGGTCTGGCGCATAGCGGAGCACGCTTTCCGTGTCTCCCACCAGAATCAGATCGATATCCGAGGTGCGGGCGGTGGCCGCATCCAGAAAGTCGGCCAGCTCGTCTGCGGGCACCTCCCCCAGCAGGGCCTCTCTCACGAGGGGTACCTGGGAGAGAATGGATGCGGAGTTAAGCAAATTCTGGTCCAGGGTCTTCCGCTCGGTCCGCAGGGTGATGTAGAGAGTGCCGGCCAGGGAAAGGGCCACCGAGACGGTGACGATAATCAGGCTCAGCCACATGAGCTGGGCGCGGATGGAACGCCCGGTCTGGTTGGACATGGACAATGCGCCTCCTTTTTCCCGGTTGGGATCAGTATAAGATAAATTCAGCCACGCTGTCAAACGAAAGCGCAGCACGGACATATTCGAAAGTTTTTTTACTTTCAAAAGGGTTCCCAAAGCTGCCCGGCTGGTAGTATGATAGCCCACGCGAAAACGAGGTGATGCGAGTTGTGAGTTTGGATGCATTCAAGGAATCCCTGGTGGAGGAGCTGGGAAACAAGGTGGCCTTTACCGTCCCGGTGCTGGGCGGCGTCCCAGTGGCGGAGTCGGTGGTAGTGACCTGGATTGTGATGGCGGCCCTGATCGCGCTGGCCCTGGCGCTGACCCGTCGGCTCAGCGTGGACCGCCCCGGCAAGGTACAGTGCGCGCTGGAGTGGACGGTGGAGTTCCTCAACGGCTTCGTCAAGACCAACATAGGCGCCCACTGGCGGCCCTTCGCCCCCTGGCTGGGGACGGTGGCCCTCTACATCGGCCTGAGCAACCTCATCGGCATCTTCGGGCTGGTTCCGCCCACAAAGGACATCAGCGTGACGGCGGCCCTGGCCCTCATGAGTATGTTTCTCATCTACGGCGCCCAGTTCCGCTACAACGGCCTGGCGGGCGGCCTGAAGAAGTTCGCCGAGCCCATGCCGCTGCTCATCCCCATCAACCTGATGGAGGTGGCCATCCGGCCCCTGGCGCTGTGTATGCGCCTGTTCGGCAACATTCTGGGCGCCTTCATCATCATGGAGATGCTCAAGCTGCTGGTGCCGGTGGTGCTGCCGGCGGTGTTCAGCCTCTACTTCGACCTGTTTGACGGGCTCATTCAGACCGTCGTCTTTGTGTTCCTCACCACCCTGTTTACCGGTGAGGGCATCAAGGAGGAAGACTAAATCAATCGCTTTTAGGAGGAAATCATTATGACACTGGGAATTATTGCTGCGGGTATTGCGGTTTTCACCGGCATCGGCGCGGGTATCGGCATTGGCTTTGCCACCGGTAAGGCCAGCGAGGCCATCGCCCGCCAGCCGGAGGCCGCCGGAAAGATCAACAGCGCCCTGCTGCTGGGCTGCGCCCTGGCCGAAGGCACCGCCATCTTCGGCTTCATCACCGCGCTGCTCGTGATCTTCATGGGTTAAGGGGGCGTCCCCAATGCTGGACTTCCAAGTTTCCACCATCGTCTTTACCGTCATCAATCTGCTGGTGCTCTATTTTATCCTGCGCAAGCTCCTGTTCGGCCGGGTCAACGCCGTGCTGGAGCAGCGGGCGGCCCGGGTGAAGGAGACCATCGACTCCGCCGAGGCCAGCAAGAGCCAGGCGGAGGAGCTGCGCGCGGAGTATGAGGACAAGCTCACCGACGCCCGGCAGGAGGCGGCCAAGCTGGTGGCCGACGCCCAGAACCGCGCCCAGCGGGCCTATGAGGCCAAAATGGCGGACGCCGAGACCGACGCCAAGCGGATGCGGAGCGAGGCGGAGGCGCAGATCGCCTCCGAGCGGGACGCCATGCTGCGCGGGGCGCGGAACGAGGTGGCCTCCCTGGCCCTGCTGGCCGCCGCCAAGGTGGCCCAGCGGCCCACGGAGGACGGCGACCGGGCGCTGGTGGACTCCTTCCTGGCGGAAGTGGGTGAGCAGGCATGAGCGAGCTCGCCCGCCGCTATGCCCAGGCCCTGTGGCAGGTCTCTCCCGACGGGGAGGCCCTGGAGCGCACGGCCCGGGCCCTGATGGAGGAGCCCGCCCTTTGGGAGGCGCTCTGCTCCCCCGCCGTCCAGGCCGGAGAAAAGGGGCGGGTACTGGCCCGGCTGCCCGGGCTGGAGGAGGGCGGCCCACTGCCGCATTTTTACCGCCTCCTGGCGGAGAAGGGCCGCATGGCCCTGCTGCCTGAGATTGTGGAGGCGTTTCACGGGCTGGAGCTGGCCCGGCGGGGCGGCGCCCGGTGCGTGCTGACCTGTGTGCACCCGCTGGAGGCGGAGGAGCTGGAGAAGCTCCGGGCGGCCCTGTGCCGTCTCCACCACAAGAAGGAGATCGTCTTTGACGTGCGCACCGACCCGGCCCTGCTGGGCGGCTTTACCCTGGATATCGAGGGCGTGCGCTATGACAAGAGCGTCCGCGGGGCGCTGGGCCGGATGGGCCGCCAACTGGAAGAGAGGCGAATGGCATGAGAGCAAAACCGGAAGAGATTGTCTCCGTCCTGCGGGAGGAGATTCAGAATTATGACACCCGGGTTCGCCGGGATGAGATCGGCACCGTCCTGGAGGTGGGCGACGGCATTGCCACCGTCTACGGCCTGGATCAGGCGGTGTACGGCGAGCTGGTGGAGCTGGACACCGGGGTGAAGGGCATGGTCATGAACCTGGCCCGGGACAGCGTGGGCGTGGTGCTGCTGGGCAGCGAGGCCGGCGTCCGGGAGGGCACCGTGGTGCGCCGCACCGGGCGGGCCGCCGACGTCCCCGTGGGCGACGGCCTGATCGGCCGGGTGGTGGACGTGCTGGGCCAGCCCATTGACGGCCTCGGCCCCATCGAGACCACCGAGACCCGCCCCATTGAGCACGAGGCCAGCGGCGTGGTCAGCCGCGAGCCGGTCAACGTACCCCTCCAGACCGGCATCCTGGCCATCGACGCCATGGTGCCCATCGGCCGGGGACAGCGCGAGCTGATCATTGGGGACCGCCAGACCGGCAAGACCGCCATCGCGGTGGACACCATCCTGAACCAGAAGGGACAGGACGTCATCTGCATCTACGTAGCCATCGGCCAGAAGGCATCCACCGTGGCCCGCATTCAGGACACCCTGAAGAAGCACGGGGCCATGGACTACTCCATCATCGTGTCCTCCACTGCCAGCGAATCCGCCCCCCTCCAGTACATCGCCCCCTACTCCGGAGCGGCCATGGGCGAGTATTTCATGGGCAAGGGGAAGGACGTGCTCATCGTCTATGACGATTTGAGCAAGCACGCGGTGGCCTACCGCACCCTGTCCCTGCTGCTCAAGCGCTCCCCCGGACGGGAGGCCTACCCCGGCGACGTGTTCTACCTCCACTCCCGCCTGCTGGAGCGGGCCTGCCGCCTGACGAAGGAGTACGGCGGCGGCTCCATGACCGCCCTGCCCATCATCGAGACCCAGGCCGGAGACGTGTCGGCCTACATCCCCACCAATGTTATCTCCATCACCGACGGCCAGATCTACCTGGAAACCGACCTGTTCTTCGCCGGACAGCGGCCCGCCGTCAACGTGGGCCTGTCCGTGTCCCGCGTGGGCGGCGCAGCCCAGACCCGGGCCATCAAGAAGACCGCAGGCACCCTGCGCATCGACCTGGCCCGGTTCCGGGAGCTGGAGGTCTTCACCCAGTTCGCCTCCGATCTGGACCCAGCTACCCAGCAGGCCCTGGACCACGGCCGCCGGCTGCTGGAGCTGCTCAAGCAGCCCCTCTACCACCCCATGCCGGTAAGCCGCCAGGCCATCCTCCTGTATGTGGCCACCAGCGGCCTGGTGGACGACGTGCCTCTGGAGCACGTGCGCCCCTTCGTGCTTGGCTTTGCCGGCGAGATAGAGGCCGAGCACCCCGATGTGGTGGCGGAGATTGAGTCTACCGGCACCCTGAGCGGCCCGGCAGTGGAGTGCATCCGGGCGGCGCTGGCCGACGCCAAGAAGCGGGGGAGCGCCACATGGCAAGCATAAAGGAGATCCGTACCCACATCAAGAGCGTGGAGCAGACGCTGAAGATCACCAACGCCATGTATCTCATCTCTTCATCCAACCTGCGCAAGGCACGCAGGCAGCTCACCGATGTGGAGCCCTATTTCAGCAAGATCGAGGCCACCATCTCCGATATCCTCCACCACTCCCCGGAGATCGACCACCGCTTTTTCGATAAGCGCCCCGGTATCCCGCCCGACAAACGGAAGACGGGCTTCATCGTCATCACCGGCGACAAAGGGCTGGCGGGGGCCTACAACCACAACATTCTCAAGCTGGCTGAGGAGAAAATGTCCAGGGCCGCCAATCCCAGCCTCTTTGTGGTGGGGCAGGTGGGCCGCTCCTACTTCCTGGAGCACGGCATCCCCATCGACGTGGAGTTTCTCTACACGGCCCAGGACCCCAACATGGGCCGGGCCCGGGATATGGCAGAGCTGATGCTGGACCTCTATCTGGACGGCCAGTTGGACGAGGTGTATGTCCTCTTTACCAAAATGGTGAGCTCCTTCCAGATGGAGCCCACCGCCCACAAGCTGCTGCCCCTGGACCCCGATGTGTTTCCTGAATATGAGAAGAACCGGGACAGCTATAACCGGGACGTGGTGTATGTGCCCTCGGTGAAGGCGGTCATGGACCGGCTGGTGCCCGGCTATGTAAAGGGAGACCTGTTCGGCGCACTGGTGGAGTCCTATTGCTCCGAGCAGAATGCCCGCATGACGGCCATGAAGTCGTCCAGCGACAACGCCCGGGCTATGCTCCAGCGTCTGAACCTGTCCTTCAACCGGGCCCGTCAGGCGGCCATCACCCAGGAAATCACGGAGGTTGTAGGCGGGGCCCAGGCGGCCCTGTAACATCCCACGGAGAGGGGATATACAGAACATACCAACGCCCGAAAGGGGATTTTGCCATTATGAGTGAGAAGCAAGGAACCATTGTACAGGTCATGGGCCCCGTGGTGGACGTGGCCTTTGACGGCGGCGCTCTGCCGGAGCTGAAGGAGGCCCTGGAGGTGGAGCTGGACGGCCGCCGGGAGGTCATGGAGGTGGCCCAGCATGTGGGCGGCGACACGGTGCGCTGCATCATGCTCTCCCCCAGTGAGGGCCTGGGCCGCGGCATGGCCGTCACCGCCACCGGCGCGCCCATCTCCGTCCCCGTGGGCGAGGGCGTGCTGGGCCGCATGTTCAACGTCCTGGGCGACGCCATCGACGAGAAGGGGCCGGTGCAGACCAGCGAGAAGTGGTCGATTCACCGCCAGCCCCCCGCGTTCGAGAACCAGCGCCCCGTGGTGGACATCTTCGAGACCGGTATCAAGGTCATCGACCTGCTGGCCCCCTACGCCAAAGGCGGAAAGATCGGCCTGTTCGGCGGCGCCGGCGTGGGCAAGACGGTGCTCATCCAGGAGCTGATCCACAACATCGCCACCGAGCACGGCGGCTACTCCATCTTCACCGGCGTGGGGGAGCGCACCCGCGAGGGCAACGACCTCTGGCGGGAGATGACCGAGTCGGGGGTCATTGAAAAGACGGCCCTGGTCTTCGGCCAGATGAACGAGCCGCCCGGAGCCCGCATGCGGGTGGCCCTGACGGGCCTGACCATGGCCGAGTACTTCCGCGACCGGGAGAAGCAGAACGTACTGCTCTTCATCGACAACATCTTCCGCTACGTCCAGGCGGGCAGCGAGGTCTCCGCCCTGATGGGCCGGATGCCCTCCGCCGTGGGCTATCAGCCCACCCTGGCCAACGAGGTGGGCGCCCTTCAGGAGCGCATCACCTCCACCAAGGACGGGGCCATTACCTCCGTCCAGGCCGTCTACGTCCCCGCCGACGACCTGACCGACCCCGCTCCCGCCACCACCTTCGCCCACCTGGACGCCACCACCGTTCTCTCCCGCAAAATCGTGGAGCAGGGTATCTATCCCGCCGTGGATCCCCTGGAGTCCACCTCCCGTATCCTGGAGCCCGACGTGGTGGGCGAGCGGCACTATAAGATAGCCCGCGGCACCCAGGAGCTGCTCCAGCGCTACCGGGAGCTTCAGGACATCATCGCCATCCTGGGCATGGAGGAGCTGGGGGAGGAGGACAAGCGCACCGTGGAGCGGGCCCGCCGCATCCAGCAGTTCTTCTCCCAGCCCTTCTCGGTGGCCGAGCAGTTCACCGGCCTGGAGGGCCGCTACGTGAAGCTGGAGGACACACTGCGCTCCTTCGAAACCATCCTGGGCGGCGAGCTGGACAAGTATCCCGAGGCCGCCTTCAGCAACGTGGGCAACGTGGACGAGGTCATCGCCAAGGCCAAGAAAATGGGGGCGGTGTAAATGGCGGAGGCTTCCACCTTCTACCTGGAGATCATCACCCCGGAGCGGCAGTTCTACATCGGCCCCGCCGAGGCCCTGGTCTTTCCCGCCGTGGACGGCGAGATGGGAGTGTACCCCGGCCACGAGCCGGCGGTCACTGCCGTGGAGCCGGGAGAGCTGCGCTACAAGGTGGACGGCAAATGGGAGCCCGCCGCCGTAGGCGCGGGCTTCGTAGAGATCAAGCCGGACTATGTGATCCTGCTGGTGGGCTTTGCCGAGCACCCGGAGGAGATCGACCGCAAGCGGGCCGAGGCCGCCCGGGAGCGGGCCGAGGAACGTCTGCGTCAGAAGCAGAGCATCCACGAGTATTACCACTCCAAGGCGGCTCTGGCCCGGGCCATGGCCCGCCTCAAGACCCGCAGAGAGTAATACAGCCTGCCGAAAAAGATTGTATGGCGGAAGGGGCACGATTTCCCGCAAAATTGTCACCTCTTCCGCCATGCGAAGTGTCATTTCCGAGGCCCTCCTTCGGGGAAGGTTTTTCGACAGCCTGAAGAATAATAGAAGGCCCGCCGGTACTCCGGCGGGCCTTCTATTACTCTTCCAGAGCGGCCAGCACCTCCGCCTCTGTGGGGATGGAGGAGATGCCGCCGGGGCGGAGGGTGGACAGGCTGGCGGCGGTGACGGCGAAGCGGGCGATGCCCTCCAGCGCGCCGGGCTCCAGCTCCGCCGGAGGTGTGTCCAGGGCCAGCAGCTTCGCCACGGCGCTGCCCCCGAAGATGTCCCCCGCGCCGGTGGTGTCCACCGGCCGCACCGCCGGGGCGGGCACCCAGCAGGCCCCCCTGGCGTTTTCCAGGTAACAGCCCTGGGGCCCCAGTGTGATCATAGCCAGAGCCACACCACACTCCTCCCGCAGGCGGCGGGCCCCCTCCTCCGGCGTACAGCCCCAGAGGAAGGACAACTCCTCGTCACTGAGTTTGACCACGTCGGCCTGCTCCAGGCCCCAGAGCGTTTCCGCTCTGGCCTGGGCCTCGCTCCGCCACAGGGGCGGACGGTAGTTTGGGTCAAAGGTGACGAGCTTTCCCTGCGCCCTGGCGTAGGCCACCGCCTGCCGGGTGGCGGAGCGGGCTGGCTCGTCGGTCAGGCTGAGGGCGCCGAAGTGGAAGGCCCTGGACTGGTCGATGAGGGAGAGCTCCAGCTCGTCAAAGCGGAGCACGGTGTCCGCGCCCGGCTTGCGGGCGAAGCTGAAGGAGCGCTCTCCGTCCACGAGGGTGACGAAGGCCAGGGTGGTGAACACAGTTGGATCCACCCGGATGCCCCGGGTTTCAATGCCCGCCCGGGCCAGGGTGTCCACCAGCAGGCGGCCGAAGGCGTCGTCCCCCACCTTGCCCAGAAAGGCGGCGGAGGCCCCATAGCGGCAGAGGGCGGCCAGAAAATTGCCCGGCGCCCCGCCGGGGTGGGCGGCCAGGGTGGGATAGCCCTCTCCATCGGTGCTGAGCTGGGTGAAGTCGATCAACAGCTCCCCCATTGCAGTTAGGTCGTACATTTCCATAACCCCCTTTGGTTAAAAGTATAGCACAGCCGGGGCGGCGGGAAAAGCGGCGAAATCGGGGGAACAGGATTGACAGCCCCGCCCTTTTTCTGCTATACTGAGCCAAACGAGCCGCTGAAGCGGCTTTAGAAAGGCTGAAGCCTTTTTCCACACCCATCCCCCGGCCGTTGAAACCGGTGAACCGAAGTTCACCATGTGCGCCTGCGCGCACATGGTGGGCTTTTTTTTGTGTCCGGGGAAGAAAAGGAGAGAGACCCATGAGCAAGTATGGAAAAAGAGCGGTCGGCCTGCTTTTGACGGGCGCCCTGTGCGCCGGCCTGCTGGCCGGCTGCGGCGGCGCGCCGGAGGCCGCCGTCACCCCGACGGCCCCGTTGGAGAGCGGCTCCGCCTCCGGTCGCCGGGTGGAGACCCTCCGCCTGGAGGGGGGCACCGACTGGGGCGTCCCAAATCCCTATCTGCACCAGTCCCGCGGCCCCGGCACGGCCAAGATGCGCCTGGTGTACGGCAGCCTGCTGGAGAAGGACGAGACCGGCGACGTGCCCTGGCTGGCGGAGCGCTGGTCCATGGACGGCAACGACTACACCTTCACCCTCTTTGCAGACGCCCAATTCCAGGACGGCGCGCCCCTCACCACCGCCGACGTGGCCTTCACCCTGGACTACTATCAGGAGCACCCCCCGGTGTCCAACTCCCTGGGGGTGGGGGACGGCTATCTGGTGGACCACTATACGGTGGTGGATGAGCAGACCATCACCATCACCGTGAAGGAGGCCAACGCCGACACCCTGTCCAACCTGGGCTCCTTCGTGATCCTGCCCAAGCACATCTGGGAGAGCGTGGACGATCCCAACTCCTACACCGGGGAGGGCTATCTGACAGGCAGCGGGGCCTATGCCTGCACCGCCTATGACGGGGCCACCGGCAGCTATGAGTTCACTGCCTTCGACGGCTGGTGCAACGGGGAGCAGGCGGCGGAGAAGATCCAGTTTGTGCCGGTGAGCGACCCCCTGCTGGCCTTTGAGAGCGGGGAGATCGACATCACCTCCCTGCCCGCCGACCTGATGGACACCTATTTGAACGACCCGTCCATCGGCGTGGTGGAGAAGGCCAACGACATGGGCTATAAGCTGCTCATCAACTACGAGCGGTGCCCCGACTTTTTGGAGCTCGCCCTGCGGCAGGGGGTGTACGCCGCCATCGACCGGCAGAGCGTGGTGGACAGCGTGTTCCGCGGCGCGGGCACGGTGGGCAGCGCGGGCTACGTCCCCCAGGGCAGCCTGTACTATAACGAGAACGTGGCGCAGTACCCCTATGACCCGGAGGCGGCCCGCGCCGTCTTTGCGGGGAAGGGCTATTCCGTCACCCTTCTGTGCGGCGACGACGGGGACGACCTGGCCATCGCGGAGATCATCCGCAACGGCCTCACCGCCGCGGGCATCGAGGTGGCGGTGGAGGCCCACGACTCGGCCACCCGGGACGGGCGCATCAACAGCGGCGACTACGAGTTCGCCCTGGTGGGCAACGGCGGCTGGGGCAACAATCCCCCCACCTACATGCGCACCCTGTTCTCCGACGAGTCCAAGTTCTCCGGCACCAACCCCCACTCCATGGGGGCCATCGGCTACTCCAACGCCGAGATGACCGCGTTGGCCGAGGGCCAGGTATACGAGACCGACTTTGACAAACGGGTGGAGCTGTTTCAGGAGCTGGAGCTGCTGGTGAGCCGGGAGATCCCCATCATCGTCATCGCCAACCAGTCCTCCTACTCCATGTACCGCAAGGATGTCTATGACGGCTGGATGAAGACCTACGCCTACCAGCAGGCGGAGCAGAACCGCCTGTCCTACATGGCGCGCTGAGGTCCGCCCCGCCGGGAAAGGAGAAGCATGGGAAAAAAGCTGCTGATGCTGCTGGGGGCCTTTCTGGTCATCTATCTCCTCAACTTCTCCATTCCCCGGCTGATGCCGGGCGACCCCTTTGACTACACCTCCGGGGCCGCCGGGGACGATGTGGACGCCGCCTACTCGGAGGAGCAGAAGGAGCTGCTGCGGGCCTACTACGGCCTGGACAAGCCCTTTTTTCCACAGCTGAGGGATACCATTGTGGACAACCTCCACGGGGACTTCGGCCAGAGTATCCACTATAAGCGGCCCGTGGCGGATATTCTGCTGGAGCGCCTGCCCTGGAGCCTGTGGATCATGGGGAGCACCCTGGCCCTCAGCCTGCTCCTGGGGGTGGCTCTGGCCCTGCTGTGCGTCCGCCGGCCCTGGGCCGACCGGGCGCTCTACCCGGCCCTCTCCGCCCTGGCGGAGGTGCCCCCCTTCCTCACCGGCGTGCTCCTGCTCTTCCTGGTGGCGGCCCGGGCGGCGTGGATTCCCCTCTCCGGGGCCTACACCCACTTCGCCCAGTACGACGGCCTGTGGCAGCGGCTGGGGGACATCCTGGTGCACAGCCTGATGCCGGTGTGCGCCCTCACCCTGGTCACGGTCCCCAAGCTCTTTTTTACCGCCCGGGCCAGCTTTTTCACCATCCTGGGCAGGCCCTACCTCACCAACGCCCGGGCCAAGGGCCTGACCGCGGGGCGCATCCGCACCGCCTACATCCTGCGCAACGCCGCCACCCCCATCGTGGCCCGCTTTTTCCTCAGCGTGGGGGGCGCGGTGGGGGGCACCATTCTGGTGGAGAACGTCTTCGCCTACCCCGGCCTGGGCACCGTCCTGCGGGAGGCGGTGCAGTACCGGGACTATCCCATGCTCCAGGGGGTGTTCCTCCTGTCCGCCGTGCTGGTGCTCCTCAGCCTGGCGGCGGCGGACGTGGTCAACCGCCGGCTGGACGGAGAGGAGGAGGGACCATGAGACGCAAATGGCTGGTTCCCCTGCTCCTGCTGGCGCTGCTGACCCTCTGTTTCCTGTGGGGGGTCACCGGATACCCCCACCCGGCCCAGCTCCCGTCGGGGGGCTCCCTGGAGGCCCCCTCCGCCGCCCACTGGCTCGGCACCGACAACCTGGGGGTGGACATCTACGCCCAGATCTCCGCCGGCTTCTTCCGCAGCCTGGGCATCGGCCTGGCCGCCGCCGCCTTCACCTTTGCGGTGGGGGGCGGCCTGGGGATACTGGCGGGCTTTGCGGGGGGCTGGGCGGACGCTCTGATCTCCTTTCTGATCCAGGTGCTTCTGGCTATCCCCCAGCTCCCGGTCATGATCGTCATCGGGGCCTTTCTGGGGCAGAGCACCTGGAACCTGGTCTGGATCATTGCCGCCTTCTCCTGGGCCCCGGTGGCCCGGCAGATGCGGGCCAAGACCATCTCCATCCGGCGGCGGGACTACGTGCAGATGGCCCGGCTCTACGGCGGCGGAACCTGGTACCTCATCCGCACCCACATCGGCCATGAGCTGTGGCCTCTGCTCACCATCAACGCCCTGGCGGTGGTGGGACGGGCCATTCTCCAGGAGTCCTCCCTGGCCTTTCTGGGCCTGTCCGACCCGCTGGCCCGCTCCTGGGGTATGATGATCGCCCGGGCCGTGGACTTCCCCGGTCTCTATCGGACGGACTTCTGGACGTGGTGGCTCCTCCCGCCGGTGGGGGCGCTGGTGCTGTCCACGCTGCTGCTGCGCCTGCTGGTGGGCGGGCTGGAGGAACAACAGAGGAGGGACAAACCGTGCTGCTGGAAATGAACAACCTGTCGGTGTCCTACCCGGAGTTTACCCTCCACCCGGTGAGCTTTGCTCTGGACGCCGGGGAAATGCTCACCATCGTGGGGGAGTCGGGCAGCGGCAAGACCACCCTGGCCCGCGCCATCGCCTGCCTGTCCGAGCCAGAGGCCCAGGTCAGCGGGCAGGTGTACCTCAACGGCCGGGAGCTGCTGGCCATGGACGAGCGGGCGCGCAGACCCCTGCGCATGAAGGAGTTCGCCCTCTCCTTCCAGAACTCGGCCGAGTGGCTCAACCCCTCCCTCACCCTGGCGGAGCACCTGCGGGAGGTGCTGTGCCGGGCGTACCGGGGGGCGGCCATGGCGGCGCGGATGGAGGAGCTGATGGCCCTGGTGGGTCTGGAGACGGCGGATCTGGAGCGCTATCCCCGGGAGCTGTCCGGCGGCATGGTGCAGAAGTTCCTGCTGGCCAACGCACTGGCCCTCAATCCCGCCCTGGTGCTGCTGGACGAGCCCACCGGCGCCCTGGACATCGCCTCCAGCCGGGGGATCACGGCGCTGATCCAGGAATTAAACCGCAGGCTGGGCACCGCCTTCCTGGTCATCACCCACGACATGAAGCTGGCCGCCGACCTGGGCGGGCGGACGGTGGTGCTCTACGACGGGCACGTGGAGGAGGCGGGGGACACCCGCGCCCTTTTGGACCACCCCCGCCACCCCTACACCCGGGGCCTGCTCCAGTCGGCGGTGGGCCTCAACCCGGTGCGGGACATGTGGGGCATCCGCCCCACCACCGTCTCCTACACCCGGCAGCCCCACGGCTGCCCCTTTTACGGCCGCTGTACCCAGAGCCTGCCCGCCTGCGCCGGCCACGCCCCGGAGCTGACGGCGCAGCCCGACGGCCGCCTCCTGGCCTGCAACCGGGGGGGCGTGCTCACGCTGCTGGAATGCCGGGGACTTTGCAAAGCCTTCGGGCGGCAGCGGGTGCTGGACGGCATCGACCTCACCCTCTACAGTGGGGAGATCGTCTCCCTGGTGGGCCGCTCCGGCGCGGGCAAGACCACCCTGGCCCGCACCCTGGCGGGGCTGCTCCCCCTGGAGGGCGGCGGCTCGGTGGAGTTCCAGGGGAAAGCGGCCGACTTTGCCGCCCTCCACCGCCGTCTGGGCGGGGTGCAGATGGTGCTCCAGGACAGCCAGGCCGCCCTCAACCCCCGCATGACGGTGCGGGAGGCGGTGGAGGAGCCCATGCGACTGTCCGGCTGCTTTCAGGACGGGGCGGCGGAGCGGGCGCTGGAGGACGTGGGCCTTTTCGCCTGCGACAGCTTTCTCACCCGGCACATCCACGCCCTGTCCGGCGGCCAGCGGCAGCGGGTGGCCATTGCCCGCGCCCTGACCATGGAGCCGGCCCTCCTCATTGCCGACGAGCCCACCTCCATGCTGGACCCCTCGGGCAAGGCCAACCTGCTGCGGATGCTCAAGGGCCTGCAGAACAGCCGGGGCTTCTCCATGCTGTTCATCACCCACGATCTGGACAGCGCCCTGAAGATCTCCGACCGTCTCTTCCGCCTGGAGGGGGGGACGCTCACCCGGCTGAACCCCAACGACTACATTCAAGTGCGCTTTGACGGCCTGTTTGACGCGGGCTAGCCTACGCCGTAGAAAGGACGAATGAATATGGATCGACAAGCCCTCTGGGATAAATGCGTGGCCTTCCACGGCCACGCATGCGGCGGCCTGACCATCGGCTTCCAGGCCGCCCGGTACGCCATGGAGCTGCTGGAGCTGGACTTCTCCGCCGACGAGGACGTGGTGTGCATCACGGAGAACGACGCCTGCGGCGTAGACGCCATTCAGGTGCTGCTGGGGTGCAGCGTGGGCAAGGGCAACCTGCTCTTTCACCTCCGGGGCAAGCAGGCCTTTTCCTTCTACAACCGGAAGACCGGCAAGGCGGTGCGCCTGGTGCTCCGCCCCACTCCGGCGGAGTACCAGACCAAGGAGGAGCGGTTCCGCTACCTCCAGGACGCCGCCCCCGCGTCCCTCTTCGACGTGAAGCCCGCCGTGCTGTCCCTGCCCGAGAAGGCCCGGCTCTTCCAGTCCCTCCCCTGCGACGGCTGCGGCGAGGTGACGGCGGAGCACCTGCTCCGGCTGGAGAATGGGAAAAAGCTGTGCCTGGACTGCTTCCGGGCCTACAACCGCTTTGATGTATAAGGAGTCAAACATGACGCTGAACGAGTTTTTCGCAGCCCATCCCAAGTGCGCCCTGGGCTTCTCCGGCGGGGTGGACTCGGCCTATCTGCTGTACGCCGGGGTGCAGGCCGGGGCGGATATCCGCCCATACTACATCAAAACCGCTTTCCAGCCCCGGTTTGAGCGGGACGACGCCCTCCGGCTGGCCGGGGAACTGGGGGTGGAGGTGACGGTGCTGGAGCTGGACGCCCTGGCCGACCCGCGGGTGGCGGCCAACCCGGCGGAGCGGTGCTACTACTGCAAGCAGAACCTGTTCCGCGCGCTGAAGGCGCGGGCCGCGGCCGACGGGTACACCGTCCTGCTGGACGGCACCAACGCCTCCGACGAGGCCGGCGACCGGCCGGGCATGAGGGCTCTGCGGGAGCTGGAGGTGCGCTCCCCCCTGCGGGAGTGCGGCCTGACCAAGGCGGACATACGCCGCCTGTCCAGGGAGGCGGGCCTCTTTACCTGGGATAAGCCGGCCTATGCCTGCCTGGCCACCCGGATTCCCACCGGGGAAGCCATTACCGGGGAGATCCTGGCCCGGGTGGAGGGGGCGGAGGACGCCCTGTTCCGCCTGGGGTACACTGACTTCCGGGTGCGGGTGTTCCACGGGGCGGCACGGCTCCAGCTTCCGGCCGGACAGCTGGAGCGGGCCGTCCGGGAGCGGGCCGTCCTGCGGGCGGCCCTGGCCCCCTATTTCAAGCCGATTCTGCTGGATTTGGAGGAGCGCTGAATGGAACAGAGAGCGATCAAAGCCCTGCTGGAGCAGGTGGCCGCCGGACAGGTGGATGTAAACGACGCCCTGCTCAAGCTGAAAATGGAGCCGTTCGAGGAGCTGGGCTTTGCCAAGCTGGACAGCCACCGTGGCCTCCGCCAGGGGGTGGCCGAGGTGATCTACGGCGCGGGCAAGACCCCGGAGCAGATCGCCCGCATCGTGGACGCCATGCGCTCCGGCGGGCAGGACACCATCCTCATCACCCGGATGTCGGACGAGGCGGCGGCGGCCATTGACCCGGCCCACCCCTTCACCTATTACGAGATGGGCCGCATCGGCATCGTGGGCAGCCTTCCCTCCCCCGACGGCAGCGGGAAGGTGGTGGTGGCCACCGGCGGTACCAGTGACATGCCGGTGGCCGAGGAGGCCGCCCTCACCGCCGAGGCCCTGGGCAACGAGGTGGTGCGCCTGTACGACGTGGGAGTGGCGGGGCTGCACCGTCTGCTCTCCCACCTGGAGGAGCTCATGAGCGCCAACGTCATCATCGCCATCGCGGGGATGGAGGGCGCTCTGGCCAGCGTCATCGGCGGGCTGGCCGACTGCCCGGTAATCGCCGTCCCCACCACCATCGGCTACGGGGCCTGCTTCCACGGTCTGTCCTCCCTGTTGTCCATGCTCAACTCCTGCGCCAGCGGGGTGAGCGTGGTCAACATCGACAACGGCTTCGGCGCGGGCTATCTGGCCAGCATGATCAACCACATGGGAGGGAAACAGAAATGAGAACACTCTATCTGGACTGCGGTATGGGGGCCGCCGGCGATATGCTCATGGCGGCCCTGCTGGAGCTTGTGGACGACAAGGCAGCCTTTCTGGAGAAGATGAACGGCCTGGGCCTGCCTGGCGTGGCGGTGTCCGCCGTACCGGCCGTCAAATGCGGCATCACCGGCACCCATGTGGCGGTGACGGTACACGGGGAGGAGGAGGTCAGCTGCGACGTATCCCCGGAGGGGCACATCCACCATCACGACCGCAGCCATGAGCATGGTCACGAGCACAGCCACGAGCACGAACATGGCCATGAACACGAGCACCACCATCACGACCACGACCATGGACATCACCACCACACCGGAATGGGGGAGATCCGCCATCTGCTGGGCCATCTGGAGCTGCCCGAGGCGGTACGGGCCGATGCGGAGGCGGTCTACGGCCTGATTGCGGAGGCTGAGAGCCACGCCCACGGCGCGCCGGTGGAGGAGATCCACTTCCACGAGGTGGGCAGCCTGGACGCGGTGGCCGACGTGGCGGGGGTCTGCCTGCTGGTGCACATGCTGGGTGTGGAGCGTATCGTGGCCTCCCCGGTACACGTTGGAAGCGGCCAGGTGCGCTGCGCCCATGGCATCCTGCCCGTGCCCGCCCCCGCCACGGCCCACATTCTCCGGGACGTGCCCATCTACGGCGGAGCCATCCGTGGTGAGTTGTGCACCCCCACCGGCGCGGCGCTGCTCAAGCACTTTGTCACCGAATTCGGCGCCATGCCGGTGATGAAGGTGAAAAAAATCGGCTATGGTATGGGAAACAAGGACTTTGAGGCGGCCAACTGCGTCCGCGCCCTGCTGGGAGAGACAGCAGGCGGCAGAGATGAAGTGGCTGAGCTGTGCTGCAATCTGGACGACATGACCGCCGAGGCCATCGGCTTTGCCCAGGAGGAGCTGCTTGCCGCCGGAGCACTGGACGTGTATACCACGCCCATCGGCATGAAGAAGGGCCGCCCCGCCGTGCTGCTCTCCTGTATGTGCCGCATGGAGGATCGGGAGAGGCTGCTTGGCCTGCTTTTCCGGCACACCACCACTCTGGGCGTGCGGGAGAATGTGTGCCGCCGGTATACCCTGGAGCGGGGTGAGCGCACCGTGGATACCCCCCACGGCCCCGTGCGGCTCAAGACCGCCTCCGGCTGGGGCGTCGTCCGCTCCAAGCCGGAGTACGAGGATGTGGCCCGTATCGCCCGCGGCCAGGGCATCAGCCTGGCTGAGGTGTGTGATTGGCTCAAGTGACCTGTACTGTGCTTTAAGGTTAAGTCTACCAAATGTCTACCAAAAGTGGCCCGGAACCGTTGCGGTTCCGGGCTCTTTTTGTGCTTGGCATGCCCGGCGTGTCTACCAGATGTCTACCAACGCCACTTTTTGCCGCT
>OGGX01000406.1_pt1 | contig 28174 bp, 24 predicted proteins | sample 1571331 | NCBI WGS metagenome assembly OGGX01 (sample SAMEA2582056, study PRJEB24529) | metagenome | biome: Human gut stool | place: China | collected 2011
AAGGAAATCCCGCTCCCCACCCTCAAGAGCATCGAAAAGCAAAGCGGCCTGAAACTTCGTTGATCCACGGCAGGGGGTCTCCCCCGCCAACCCCATATATTCGAGGTGTGTATGGCTCACCACTACATCGCACAGTTTTTGCCGCAGGAAGACGGCACGTTCTGCGTATTCTTCCCGGATCTGGAAGGTTGCAACACCTTCGGCGACACGCTGCAGGAAGCCTTTGAAGCGGCACAGGACGCGGCCACCGGTTGGCTCGAGGTCGAGGCGGATCGCGGCACGCCCCTTCCGGCCCCTTCCGGTCTGGCTGCGGCCAAGGCCAAGGCCGAAGCGCACTGCCGCGAACTTGAAATCGACGTCCCGGAAGGCACCTTGTACCAGCTCGTCCCCGTTGACCCCCAGCCGGAAAAGCCCGTGCGCGTGAATATGACCTTCGCGCCCCGTGTGCTCCGGCTCATCGACAGGGCGGCGGAAGAAGAAGGCATGACCCGCTCCGGCCAACGCGTAAATGTCAGGATAACAAAAATGCCATATGGCACGAAAATATTGCCATATGACAAAACGCTTGCTATCTTAGCAAACAAGAAGGGCGGCAAGTGCGCCAACACTCACCGCCCCGGCAGACTCGGAGAGTTTGTCGAAGCCTTCTTTCCGGTTAGGTCTTAACCAGATTCAGCCCCGGCAGTGTTCCTAGCACTGCCAGGGCCGCTTTTTTAGTTCTTCGTGGTGAAGAACCAATCAATCAGACGCTTGAGGGCGTAGATGCAACGACTTCGAGCACGTGCCAGAGTCTCCTCATGAGCACATCTCCTTTTCCGGGCCTGCCTAAGTTGGATCGGAAAGAAGGTTACCCTTGCGAACAGGTTCTTATGGCAGAAAAGATGGATGTTGCCATATTAGGCAACATTTTATCGGAAAAAATATCTTTTTGAAAAGTCCTTTTGCTTCCATTCGCAATATATAAATATACATTTTTTAATAAAATTGACTCGCTCTTCAAAAGTCTTACATGGTTCTCTATTGTATGATTTATATTTTTCTATCAGGTCAAGTTTATCTATTCTGCTATATAAGTATGATAGATAACAATCAAGCTCACAGTCATCGTTAAAAAGCATAATATATTCGTTAGGTATACCTTCTAATTCTTGACAAGAAGTATCTCCATTTGGATTCATTATTCGATGCAAAAGATAATATATTGTATTTTTTTTATAAAAATAAATAGGATGCTTATTATTTATTAGTCTTGACTCTGGACATACTATTAGCGTTCTAGCGCCGTCACAACTGACGCATGGTATGCGATGGAGTCTTGTTCCGTAAAAATATATATCTGCTTCAAAATAATTAAAAGTTGTATCGAGGTATGAACATATATAAGCCTCGCCAAAACGTTCTTCACTTTCAGAATATGTTATTCTATATTCAGGGAATAATTTATGATAAATATAGCTTCCATCAATTGATTCAATATGTTCCCAATCACTAGGGGATTTCATTAAAAATTTTACAAAAGCTATTGAATCGTTGGCAGATTTCCAGCCTCATATGTTTAATGGAGCAACGGAAAAAGAGTTATTCGCATTAGAGGAAAAATTGGGATTAACTTTACCTTCTGATTTCAAAGTATTTTATCAAACCTATAACGGACAAGATGATTGTGCCGATTATCTTTTTGATTTTTTTAGTCTATGCACACTGGAAAAAATTGCTTATTGTTGGGAAGCACTAAAGGTCAATGAAGCTGATTTTTTGAAAATAGAAGCTACCCCAGATGGTGGTGTTAAAAACATATGGGGTTGTTCAAAGTGGGTTCCTTTTGCCTGTTCTGCTGATGGACATTTTTTGTGTATGGACTTTTCTCCAGCAAAAAACGGAACATATGGACAAGTTATTACTTTCTGGTATAACTCTCCAGAAAGAGAGCTGATTGCGTTATCATTTAAGGACTTTATTGTTGAATACACGAAAAATATTCAAAATGGCGTATATGTATATCAACAGAAAGATGGGTGCGGTTCGATTGTTAGAAAAGATGGAGAGCCTATGTTTTGAGATTGTTAGGACATATCAGTAACTTTCCATTTATCGAACAGACAAGGAGGTGATAGCATGGAACTATCCATACAAGAACGATTGAAAGACCTGCGTGTGGAGCGTGGGCTGACGCTGGAACAGCTTGCGGAGGAAACCAAACTCTCCAAATCTGCGCTGGGCAGCTATGAAGCGGACGACCTCAAGGACATCAGCCACTATGCCCTTATCAAGCTGGCGAAGTTTTACGAGGTAACAACTGACTATATATTGGGGCGGTCTAAAAACAGAAATCACCCAAACGCCGATCTTGCAGACCTGCGTTTGAGTAATGATATGATTGAACTATTGAAAAGTGGTTTGGTGGATAATTCCCTCTTGTGTGAACTGGCGGTACACCCGGATTTTCCCCGGCTCATGGCTGACCTTGAAATCTATGTAAACAGTATCGCTGGCAAACAGGTGCAGAGTGCAAATGCCATTGTGGACGCTGTTAGCGCAACGATTATGAAACAACACAATCCCGGCTTGACCGACCCGCAGTTAAGACAGCTTATCGCCGCCCATATTGATGATGACAGCTTTTGCCGCTATGTGATACAGCAGGACATAAGCAAAATTGCCCTTGACCTGCGGGAAACCCACAAGGATGATTTTTTTAGCGTCCCGGAGGACAACCCGCTGAAAGGTTTTTTACAGGCTGTTGATGAAACTGTCAGCGAGGACAGCGACCCGGAAACAGCGTCCTTGATGTTCATTTGCAAAAGGCTCAAACTGAACTTTAAGAAGCTGTCCGATGAAGAAAAGAAGTGGCTGAAAAAGATTGCGGAGAAGTCGGACTTGCTCAAAAATCCCAACCCACAAAGGGGAGGAAGTAAGGGAACTAAGAGACTAACATGAGGGAAAATGCTTATGGATAAGAAAAGTAAAAAAATTCTGATGCACTATATGGATGATACGAAGCGAAAACTGTTATCATTTGAAGAAATTGCGTATGCAAAAGAACATGGAGCCATTTTAGAGGATTTATCTATTTCGCATGAAGAAGCTATACGCATTTTGACACAAAGTCTTAAATGTATTTCTCTTAGTGATGCTGCCAACTCTTTTTTATATAGCTTATCTACTCGTGATATGGAGTATCGGTATATTTTAGCATCGTATGTATATGCTGTAAGCTGGTTGATGTTTGATGGAGGTAGAACAGACAAAGTTCCATCTCGGCTGGATAGAACATTTTATAATTGGGTTAAGTATCAAGGCGGCGGAATTTGGGGTGGGATTGGAAAACCCATTTTTTACCTCAATGAATTTGCTCATATGGATAAACAAACCCCTACAAGTACCGACAAGAATATTTTGAAAGAAATAATATCAATATCATCTGTAATGAGCGACCACGCCACTGGCATTATGTTATGTAAAAAAATTCAGGAAAGCAAACTATTACCCTGCAATAAAGGTGAGATTATTGGAATCCTTGAAACGCTTGCTATTTGTGGGATTTTGGAAACACCAGAGCATAAAGGATATATACATTCCTTTACCCCACCATTGATGAGAGATACCGGAGATTTAAGACAAAGCCTATCCTATCCGCTCAACTGGTGGTGTGGAGAAAATAAAGTAAATTATGATAACTGCTACAAAATTTTTAACATTGATTTTTCCCATTTGTCGAGGAGATAGCAAAGCCAGTCGAGCCAGTCAACGGCAATCTAAAAAATCTAAATCCCCAGCGGGGACGAAAATAAGAAAACAATAAATCAATAATTTGCAGGAGGTAAATCAATGGAAAGCTTGGTTAAATTTTTGGAAGATAAGATAACGGATAAAATGTCGGTGGAAGAAATAGTTGATGTGTTTGAGCAGATGTGCAGCACACCTCTTGAAGAAGATATGGTTTTATTTGAAACCGGGACATTTACTGAATTTTCAAAAGAACCGTTTTTTCAAATTTCATTAGTACGACAGTTTTCAAATAGTGATGAAGAGTTTTATCAAATCCATGTAGTCATCTTGTATAAGCCAACCGCTGAAAATAAAATTTTCAGCGAAACAACATGGGACGAAGATTTAGACGAAAATATATTTGACTATATCAGAAAATCAGCGTCGTTTGCTTATGCAAGAAATCATGAATACATCGAGGTAAAAATATATATGGACGAAACTTAACTTCTCATTTATCGGGGAGATAGCAAAGCCCTAAAGGCTTCCCGCCCATTTCAATTTTGAGAGAAAAATCCGTCTGCTTTTTCGTAAGTGTGGCTATCCGTCTGGGACACTTTGTCCCATAGTTCGGCGTAGGACGAGGGACGGGGGCATTCATATACGCCCTGTCTGCTGATGAAACCAGTCCTGCGCTTGCGGCTCCACGCCACGCAATCACAGCCCTGTTTTCCTGCCGCTTCAAATGCCCTTGCCCTCCCCGGCGGCAACGGCATTTTCACGGCAACGCCGACAGAGCGTATAACACACTACACTTTGCAAGCAAAGTCGTGTGCCAAGGGGCAAGCCCCTTTGGAAACCCCGGACAACAAAACAGGCTGAATATCCCGCACTTTCCCGGTGCTTGATACTCAGCCTTTATTTGTTGTCAGCAGCCCCCGTTTCGTGGTCTGCGTGTAGTTCCTTGTAAACTGACCTAATGTACCAGCAAAATTTTTCCATGACTCTAATTGCCTCAAAATACTTGGATATCTCCACGTATTCATTGGGCTTATGACACATCTGAGGCTCTCCCGGACCAAAGAGAAGTGCCGGACTGTCCGGCCAGGCTGTCAGGAAAATGGAAGCGTCTGTAAAATAGTTGATACCGGTCTCCCCTGCATTATCGCCTATAAACCCTTTCAGTCTGTGAAGCCACTGGTTTTTTGGACCGATCTCTACCGGCATCCTGTAATTTGATATTTCAGGCGTAAAGGACAGACCTCCGTTATAAACTTCACACCGCTTTTCTATAAGGCATTCCAGACGGTTCAGAACCTCCTTTTCATTTAAAGGCGGCACAATACGGATATCAGCCAGAAACTGCGCCCTGTCCGGAGTCATATTTGGTGCAATTCCACCCTCCGCCATGGTAACCTGGAGTGTGCTGCGTCCCAGCACAGGGTGTTCCTCCCTCATAAGCTCCTCTCTCAAATCCGCAAACAGGCCAAATCCCTGCTCCAGGGCATTGATTCCCTGCCAGGGTTCTGCTCCGTGGCTTGTCTTGCCTGAAACAGATAGTTTTAACCAGATACATCCTTTCTGAGCCACACCAGCCTGACATGAAGTAGGCTCTCCAATTAAAAGCAGCTTTGGAAATAAATCAGGGTATTCCTTTATGATTTCCTTTGCGCCCAAACCGCCACGTTCCTCATCACAGGTTCCCGCAAAAACAATTGTTTTCTGCGGGACGCATCCGCTCTCCGCCAGCTCTCCCAGAACAAAAGCCATGACTGCCAATCCGCTTTTCATATCACTGGCGCCTCTTGCATAAAGGCGTCCATCCTGTTCTGCACACACAGCCGGATTGGTATTCCATTCGTTTATATCTCCATATGGAACCGTATCCAGATGTCCGTTAAAAAGTATGGTCTCTTCTGTTTTTCCTCTGAGCACGCCAATCACATTGCCGTGATGCTCGTCAATCAGCTGAACCCTTGTTTCCATACCTTTTCTTTTTAAATATTCTGCCAGATAAACAGCTGTCTCCTGTTCCCTGTCTTTTCCGTTAACACTGGGTATTTCCAGTATGCTCTTCAATAACGCCAGAGCCTCTGTTCTTTTCTGTTCCTCTGTTCTTTTCTCTGTTTCCATCTGCAATCCTCCTGCAAAAAGAGGACTGCCGCCCATGGAATCCTTGATTTCAGGCAGCAGTCCCCATCCTTATTCTTACTTTGTCAGCCAGTTCATGATTCCCTGCCACATCCTGTTATAATATTCCCACTCACAGAATTCCGGCGGTGCCCAGTGAGGGGCGCAGTCCGTGGTTACTACAGCGCTCTTTCCCTTTCCATATTCCCCAAAGGCAATAAACGGATCATCATCTACCACAGCGGCCACAACCGCTTCCGGCTTTGCAATGGTCTTGTTATATCCCAGTACCTGCGGGAACTCCCCGGGAATCCCGTTCAGGGCTTCGTGCTGAACAACTGTTACAGGTGTGGTTCCCTCGCAGTGCTCCATACGGTCATCCACAGTAAGCACCTCTACCGGCAGAACCTCCTGCACCGCAGTATCATGCCATTTTCCTTTTGCATCCACGCCTGAAAAGGTAAGGTAGCCTCCCACCATCATAAGGGCTCCCCCATCCAGCACGTAATCGCGAATCAGATTACATCTGTTTGGCTTCTTCTCGCTTCTCATAAATGTGGCAGAGGGAAGAAGAAGCGTATTGGCTCCAATGTCAGAGAGAATTACTGCATCATATTCCTTTAATTCTTCCATTGTAAACGGAAATTCCTCTCCTGCCAGATGGTTAGGCATAAAGGTAACCTCATAACCGCCTTCTTCCAGCGCTGCTTTCAGCCACTTTTCTCCTGTCTCGTATACAGAGGTATAAAAACTGTCAAATCCTTTCACATGTGTAGTGTAACTCATCCAGGACTCTCCTGCTAACAATACTTTCTTACTCATCTCTCTTCTCCTTATTCTTCATTCTATTTATTTGCCTTACACCATTCCAGTATGAGCTGGGCATAAACGAGAATGGCTTCCAGATATGATTCTGCCTCCACGTACTCATTTACAGCATGGCACTCTTCCAACCGTCCGGGACCAAACTGCATGGTGGGGCATCCCGCGATATTCTTCCATAATCTTGAATCACAGCCTGCCGGAGAACCGACCAGACGCACCTGTCTTCCAAGGGCTTTTTCGTATCCATCCATAAAGCAGGCCACAAAGCTGTCATCAGATTCCTGTTCAAAGGCCCCTCCGGCCTGATACATGGTTATCACCGGCCTGTGCCGGCACAGCCATAAGTCGCTGTCAGCCACCCGGTTCACCGCATCTGTAAACTCCTCTACAATTTGATCATAGCTCATCTGTCTGGGCAGATAATGGATACATGTCTCGAAATAACAATGTCCCGGCACCGTTGACCCGGCGCTGCCTCCGTGAATCGTACCTATATTCAGATTGGGAGCAGGAAGCAGGGGATGTTTATAAGTCAGCAGCCATTTGTGTTCCAGCTCCTCCAGCTCACGGATAACCTTAAACGCCTTATCAATTGCACTGACTCCCTTCCACTTTGCTCCGGAATGATTGGCTTTTCCCTCAAACTCCACTTTAAAAAAGACAAATCCCATATGGGCCAGAATCAATTCATCGGAAGAAGGCTCACATACAACCACTCCATCGGCTTTTTCTCCCGACATGATTGCCGCCATAGAACCATTGCCTCCGCCTTCTTCATCGCAGACTGAAGTGATATGTACATCTCCCGGCAGTTTTATCCCGGCATCCTTAAGCAGCTGCACTGCCATAACAGATGCCATAAGTCCGCCCTTCATATCAGCCGCGCCAAGGCCGTAAAGCCTGCCGTCCTTCATGGTTGGCGTGTGCGGCGGCGTATTCCACTCATTTTCATTTCCTGCCGGCATGGTATCAATATGACCGTTAAACATCAGGCTCCTGCCGTCTTTGTCTCCTTTGAAAACAGCATACACATTATAGCGGTCATCGTAATTATGTCCAATGTTTCCTTCTTGATATTTGGCCAGGCATTCTTTAATGGCTTCCTCTGTCATAGGATCCCGGCGGATGCTATCCGCTCCCATATCCTCGAACAATTTCACCATATACTCCTGCCCCTGCTTTTCCAGCCCTCCTGCTATCCCATGGCCCAAATCATGGGTGTCGATAGCTATAAGGTCCATCAAACGCTGTATATATGCCTGTTTATTTTCTTCCAAAACTTCTTTTAGCGGCCTCATAATTTCAACTCCTTTTTCGGTCAGACATGGTTGCGGCATTTCATCACTCCATTAACCAGATTAACCGTAATTGCGGATTCCCTGTTCAATGATATCCCAGAACTTTTCCACATCCACTTCCACTGCCACATTGCTGTTGGGCTCCCTCTTGAAATATCCGAAGAAGTCACAATTCGTACGGCCGTAGCTCTGAACGCTGCGGATATCTATTTCCGTAAACATTGCTTTCGTTGTCAGGACTGTCGGGTCTATCAGGTATGCTATGGTCAGAGGGTCATGAAGAGGTCCTCCCTCCCATCCGAATACAGCTTTTTGGCTCTTGCTGAAAAACCGCATCAAATCTGCAAACAGCATTGCCGGCGGTGTTCCTATCTTTTCCATTCGTTCAATCACGGACGGGTAACACAGCACTTTTCTGGTCACATCCAGTCCCACCATGGTTATGGGCCTGTTGCACGTGAACACCACATGGGCCGCGTCCGCGTCCGCCAGAATGTTAAACTCTGCCGCAGGCGTCATATTTCCCAACTGATAGCAGCCGCCCATAAGCACAATCTCACGAATCTTAGGAAGAATTCTCGGTTCCATACGTATTGCCATGGCAATATTAGTCAGCGGGCCTGTGGGTACAAGTGTGATATCACCGTCCGATGCCATCAGCGTATCTATGATATACAGCACCGCATGTTTATCTTCTGCTTTTTTTCTGAGAGGTGCAAATACCGGTCCGTCAAGCCCTGTCTCTCCATGTATGTCATCCGCAATAACCTGCTTATCCCGTATCATAGGCTGTCCGCATCCTGCGTACACTGGAATATCCAGCCCCAGATATTGGCACACATTTAATGCATTGGCCGTTGTTTTTTCCAATGTCTGGTTTCCGGCCACCACCGTGATGCCCAATAAATCAATTTGCGGGCTCTTAGCCGCCAGCATTATGGCAACCGCGTCGTCATGGCCCGGATCGCAGTCTAAAATAATCTTGCGCTTATCCATATCTTAACCTCCTGTTATTCAATCGTAACCAGTGAACTCTTTTTCTTCTCCTGGGCTTTCTTCTTGGATATCATGGAAACTGCCAGTACTGTAATGGTCACCACGTAGGGCATCAGCAATACAAACTGGGAAGGAACACCATACGCCTGTATACGGGCTCCCAATGAATCTGTAAATCCGAATATCAGACAGCCAACCGCTGTAAGAGCAGGATGAGCTCCTCCAAAATACATGGCGGCCACACCCATAAAGCCTCTGGAATTCGTCATACCCTCTGTAAAAAGCTGGCTGTATCCAAGGGACAGATGAGCTCCTGCCAGCACTCCAATCAGACCGGATATGGCTATTGCCTGGTATTTCATAGCATTTACATTAATACCTGCTGTTTCTGCAGCCATGGGAAACTGTCCCACTGCCCTCAGCCTCAGTCCCCATACTGTCTTATAAAAAAGAAACATCATAAGAAATACCAGCACGATAACAAACCATTCCGTAACACTCCAGTTGTTAAACAAGCTGTCCAGGACCGGCACACCGTCTAAAAACGGCATATGTACCTTAGGTATGCCTTTAATCTGCGGGCTGGTAAAGGAGCCGCTTACTCCAAGCACGCTATTAAGCATGAACTTGGTAAAGGCAATGGCAAACAGATTAATACCCATACCGATGGCACAAATCTCAGCCTTGTACTTAATGTGTCCCACAGCCATAATCATAGCAATGAGAAGCCCTGCCACCATTGAAATAAGGATTCCCAGAACCCAGCTTCCAGTCAGATAACTAACAGTTACCGCTGTAAATGCCCCTGTAAGCATGATACCCTCAGTACCAATATTAAGAATATCCGCCTGCTGGGTAATAGCTGCACATAGAGCTGCATATATGATGGGCGTAGCTGAACGGAACGTCGCATATATTAATGAAATATCAAAAATCTTATCAAATTGCATATGTCCTCCTCCTACTGCGCATCTGCTTTTGCCTTGCGTTTTTTATTAAACTGGAACAGCAATTCCATGGTAGCCACGATAATAAAGATAGCTGTAATGGTATCTACAATGGATTTTGGAACACCTGTATTCTGCTGCATACCCAATGCACCAGAGCGGAGCACTGCCAGGAAAAACGCGATGAACGGGGTTGTAACCACATTGTTCTTAACAATCAGGGAAGCCAGCATTCCGTTTGTTCCCAGGTTCGTGGCAAAGTTATTCAGGAAGTATCCGTATGTACCCAGCACCTCAATACAGCCTGCCAGGCCGCCAATGGCGCCGCTGAGCATCATGGTACGGATAAACACCTTCTTCGGATTGATTCCAACATACTCAGCATTGGCCGGATTGGTTCCCACGGTTCTGATCTTATAGCCCAGCGTTGTTTTGTTCAGCATCCAGATGACAGCGATGACCGCTGCAATAGCTATAAACAGCCCAGCGTTGGCATTACTTGGTTTCAAAAGTTTGGGAAGCGTCACATTCACCGGTATAGACTGGGGATTGGCAACGCCTGCACTGATTGGTCCGCTTACTAAATAGGAAGTGATATACAAAGCCACACTGTTCATCAGAATGGTGGTACACACCTCGCTGACGCCGTAATACGCTTTTAAGAATCCCGGAATCCATGCCCATGCCGCACCTGCTGCAACGGCAGCCACAAAACATGCCACTAACAGCAAAGGCTTTGGAAGCCATGTACAGTAGATTCCCACATAGGCAGCTGCCATACCGCCTAAGAATACCTCGCCCTCAACACCTACATTGAAAGCTCCTGCCTTAGCCGCCACTGCAAATGCAATGGACGTCAAAAGCAGCGGGGTAAAGTTGGCCAGAGTTGTACCAATTTTCAATTTTCCCACAAAAGCGCCCTTAAACAAAGCCGCATATGCCTCCAGCGGGTTTTCATGAATCAGAAGTATAAAAACAGCTCCTATGCCCAATGCCAGAAGAGCCAGCAGTAAAATCCTCCTCAGGCTTTTCATCACTGATTCTACTTTTGGATTCATTGTCTGCCTCCTTCCTGCTCCTGAATACCGCAGCCTTCCATATCATGACCGCCCATCATCAGAAGTCCCAGCTTTTCTTCATCTGCTTCCTCCGCCATCATGCGCCCTGTAATCCTGCCCTCATACATAACCACAATACGGTCAGACAGAGACATGATTTCTTCCAGGTCCGCAGATACCAGAAGCACTCCCAGGCCCTTTTTCTTAACATCCTGCAAAATAGTGCGGATCGATTCAATGGCTCCTATATCAACACCTCTTGTAGGCTGGGATGCCACCAGAAGTTTTCCGCCTATGGAAACCTCTCTGGCCACCACTACCTTCTGGGCATTACCTCCCGAAAGTGATGATGTGGGAATCTCAGTATCCCTGGGTCGTATATCAAATTTCTCGGCCATCTCCTTGGCAAACGGGTAGGATGCAGAATCATTTACCATGATTCCCTTGGCAAAGGGAGCTTTGTCCTCCTGAACTGCCACCAGATTCTCCCGTATTGTCATGGTACGGTTTAAACCTCTGGTATTTCGGTCTTCCGGTATATGGGCAAGTCCGGCTTCTCTGGATTTCTTTGGAGAAAAATTAGTTATTTCCGTTCCTCCCAGAATAACACATCCCTTCTCCACCTTTCTCAATCCGGTTATAGCCTCTATAAACTCACTCTGGCCATTTCCATCAATACCGGCAATACCCACGATTTCCCCTGCCCTGACTTCCATAGAGACACCGCGTATCTTGGATATCTCTTTTTCACCCGATGTCCACAAATCTTTGACTTCCAGGACCACATCACCGATATCAGCCTTTTCCTTTTTTATATCCAGGAAAACTTCCCTTCCTATCATCATCCTGGCTAAATCTGAAGGGGACGTATCCTGTTTATCTACGGTACCGATAAAACATCCCTGCCTCATTACGGTAATACGGTCCGATATCTCCATTACCTCATTGAGTTTATGAGAGATGAAAACAATGGACTTGCCATCCTTTCTCAAATTCTCCAGAATCTCAAAAAGTCTGCGTGTTTCCTGAGGCGTCAGCACAGCTGTCGGTTCATCCAGTATGATTACATCTGCTCCCCTGGTCAATATTTTAATGATCTCCACTCTCTGGGCTTCTCCCACGGAAATCTGATTTATTTTCTTACTCATCTGTATATCCATGCCGTACTGGTCTATATAGTGCTGCACTGTATTTTTTGCTTTATCAAAATCTATGGTGCATCCCTTTCTGGGTTCAAATCCCAGAATAATATTCTCCAGTACTGTAAGCTCGCTTACCAGCATGAATTCCTGGTGCACCATGCCTATTCCTTTTTCTATGGCAATCTTGGGGGTGATGTGGCTCATATTCTCGCCTTTGATTTTTATATCTCCCCCGTCAAAATCATATAGTCCGTACAGCAGTTTCATCATGGTGGATTTTCCTGTTCCGTTTTCACCAATCAGGGAGTGTATTTCACCCTTCTTCAAGTTGAACTGCCCATCTTTTACCGCCTGTACGGAGCCAAATGATTTCCTGATATTATTCATTTCCACTACATATCCGTTCATTCCGGTCACCTTTTTCCCTGAATCTTTGCCTCTAAAGATTTCATAAAACCCGGGGCGGGAAGACATATCCATGTCCTGCCGCCCCTTAAGTATCTCCGCGCTTTATACTGCCTTACTGAGCGTCCTTACCGAATCCCTCATAGTTATTTACCACAATCTCACCAGAAATGATTTTATCTTTCAGTTCCTGCACCTTGTCCTGGATATCAGCAGGGAACTTATCACCTAAGTGCTCTTTAATGACTGCGAAATCAGTTAAATCCACACCGTCATTGGAAACTTCCAGATAGCTGGTGGTATCTCCTTTGAAGTTACCCTCCACTACGGACTCAATCACGCTGTAGCAGGCAGTGTCAACTCGTTTAACCATGGATGTCACTACGTGTCCCGGCTGGTCGTTATCCTGATTTAAATCAACGCCAATCGCATATTTTCCAGCTTCCTTGGCCGCCTCCAGAACACCTGTACCTGTACCAGAAGCCACATTCATGACAATGTCAGCACCCTGTTCATACTGCGCCAATGTCAGCTCCTTGCCCTTAAGAGGGTCAATCCATGTTCCTGCGTAAGACTGAAGAATGGTAATGTCGGGATTAATATACTTTGCTCCCTGCTCAAATCCAACATAGAAATCGTGAAGCACCGGAATGTCCTGGCCTCCGACCCAGCCTATAATAGCATCGTCATTTACCCCTTCAATCTCGGAGTGGGTCGTGAACATAGCTGCCACTGCACCGGCTAAAAATGAACCCTGATTCTGAGCAAAGCTGATGGAAACCACATTTGGTCCTTTTACAGTTGTATCAATGATAGCAAATTTAACGTCAGGATAGCTGTCTTTATATTTCTCAAGATATTCCTGGAAATTAGAGTTAGAGCAGATGACCAAATCATATCCGCCCTCGCAGCATGCCAGAAGGTTGGCTTCCCACTCGTCTGCGGTAGTGCCTTCCAGGTTCTTTACCTCCACGCCAAAATCCTTGGCTGCCTGCTGTGCACCTGCATTACAGGAATCATTGTAGGATTTGTCTCCCAGATTACCAGAGTAAACAACAGCTACCTTTATGGGACTTTTGCCCTCAGAATCTGCTGCCTCGCCGGAGCCCTCCGCTGCAGTCTGCCCGCTGTCCGCTTTGCTCTCTGCCTTAGCTCCTGTGCTGCTGGAACCACACCCCACCAGACTTAATCCTAATACTGCCGCCATCGTCATTGCCAAAAAACGTTTCTTCATAATAAAACTACTCCTTCCTTCACCTAAAATATAATTGTTTCCTTTTACCAGGAAAAAGCTTTTAGTAAAGCGTTTTTCCAAATTTATTTCGTGATTTAATCTTATTACTATTTTTTAATTTTGTCAATACATAAATATTGCACTATATTGAAAACATATTTTTATGCATTATTTACAGTTTTTATATGTGTTCTGCCCTTATGTTCTGATTGATATTTTCTTCGATGGTAAAAGGCTTTATCTTCCCTGATGCTGTAAATCCCAGTCAGATATCACAACATTTTCAACGCCGCACACAACCGATGGTTCGTTCTGACCGCCAAATAAGAAAATGGCAGGAGATGGGCGCTTCCCGCACCGCTATATCTCCTGCCATATCCGCTCTATATTTTTTTCCCATCCCCATACAAATTCCTATACTGCCCCGGCGTCATATTCTCTGAACTCTTAAACCTCCTTGTAAAGTTGGACAGATTGGCATATCCCGCATCCTGGGCAATCTGGGCTATCTGCTTATCTGTGTGAATCAGACAATCCTTGGTGTAATCCAGACGTTTTTTGGATATCAGTTCGGAGAAACTGGTATTCAGGTTCTGGGTTATGAATTTACTCATATAGCTGGATGAATAGCCAAAGTGTTCCGCCATTCCAACCAGGCAGAGACTGCTGTCCCTGTAATTATCTTCTATGTATACAAGCACCTGCTTAACTAAATCATTGCGGGTGTCCTGCCTGGAGGCCGCAAGGACACCATTGATTCTCATAAGAGCATCTCCCAGCTTTTCACCGAATTCTTCCACAGTCCTGAACGCGGTCAGCTGGTACAGTTCCTTCTCCGTCAGCCGGATGTCATTTTTCTTCACTTCCTTCAGAAGATGGCTTACGATATCATAACAGCACATCAGCGCCATCTGTCCCGGAAGCTCCTCCAGACTCAGCACCACTTCCTGCACAGAGCCCTCCACGCTCTCTGGCGAACCGCTTTCCAGACACCGGCTGATACACAAGAGACATTCGGTCTGATAGCGGCTGATGGTAGCGCTGTACTCCTCACCCTTTCCCTGCTCCATGTTCTCAAAATCCAGCTCTTTGTGGGGATTTAACAGACGGAACTTCATGTTGGTAAGGGCCTCCAGATAGGACAGATGCACACCTGACGCATCCTCATGAATATTTCCTGCGGAAATGACGCACTCGCAACTGCCGAATACCTCCTTCAAACGCTCCCTGGCCCCAATCCTGTGTTCCTCAGTCAGGACCTTGCGGCTGAGAATGACGGCAATTGCGCCGAAATAGTACAGGAAACTTGTATACACGCCGTAATCCGTCTGAAATCTCTCTTTTATGGGACCTTCCTTTTCTTTGTACAAAGCGGATAACTCCCTGGAAGACATGTTTCCTCCGGCCGCCAGAATCACCATATGATTCCGCCCCTTCATCTGCTCCGTTAGAATGCCGTTCACCATGTCGTCCTCCCGGGTACCGTCCTCCCGGGTGTCGTCCTCCCCATAGAGCAGCTTTGTCACAAGCCGTTCCTCCACCAGGGGCCACTGCTTTTCAATCTCCTTTGCAAGGGAATCCCTGACAGAATTCAGGCTGTCATACTGATGCTTTATAAATACCAGCTCGTCCCTGCTCCTGTCCTCACTGTTTTCATTGTCCTGTTTCATATATTGAGCCAGCTGGTGTATAGGCTTGTAATAATGGTAGGCCATGTAGATTGCCATAAAGCATCCCAGGATTAAAAAGATTAAAACTCCGGTGACCAGCAGGCTGTTATTCTGTACCACATCTGCCAGCAGGTCGGGCATGGTTATCTTACTCAATATGATAAGAGAGGGATGGTCCATAGGATATACGATATAACGGCCCTGTCCCGCTCTCTCCTGAAAGGTGGTACAGCTTCCCGGCTCTGCCTCCAGGACCCGTCCCATCACCTCATCCAGCCCCAGATCCTCCCCTTCTGTTGCCAGTATCTTTCCCTCTCCGTTCAGCACAGCGATTCCATGGCTGTAGCTGCCCGGGGACGTGGTCATACTCCGGCTGATTTTGGAGGGCTGCAGTTCCAGCACCACCCAGGATTCAACCTTAAAGGAATAATTATATACCGGATAAATGAATACCATCTGCGGTCTTGTTATGATTCCGTCCTTCATGTGGTACTCCTTGTTGATAACATCGTACCCGGGATGGTCCATATTATACAGTTTTTCCAGGAATGGCTGCCTTTCTTCCTCCGGCAGCCTCAGCTGGCCCGCCAGAAGAATATCCTTGGCATACCGCCCTTGGGAAGAAAAACTCATATCTTCATTTTCGTAGAGGATATACGCCTTTGTTATGTAAGGATTGGCTGCATTCTCCTCGCGCAGCATGTCCACCATCTGAATCTGGTTTTGGGCATCCCGGCTTCTGGATACCACAGGGCCGCTGAAGCTGATTCGGTTCCCGGCCTCCATAAGGCGGCCGTTCATGGTTACCAAATCATCTCCCAGACGCTCCAGAATATTTTCATTGTACCCAAGAATCTCCCTGGACAGATTACGGTACATAATAATTTGTAAACAAATAGAAAGTACCACCATAGGCACCAGAAAAAAAGATGTAAAACCCAACAAATATTTATGAAAAATGCCTCTGCGCAAATCTGTACCTCCCCGCCGTATATGGTTGTGCACATGCCATCTTTACATTATATATTATTTTGAGGTGATTGGAAAGAAGTTAAATGGGAAGAACATATATTCCATTAAATGGAAGCGCATATCTGCCGGACAGGAAGGAACACGCCTGCCGCATTATATCTATCAGCAAAACAGCAGGAAAACGCGTTCAGATGCTTACCCGCGTTTTCCTGCCGTTATCCATACCTATATGATTCCATAATCCCGCCGCCCCGAACCCCATCCTGTACCTGTTCCGGAAACAGCCTTACACCGAAACGCAAAACCTGTCTTATATCCGCGCCATAACTTCATTTAAATCCAATGTTCCGGTACCGTCCTCCAGTTCAAAATACGGTATGCCGATTCCTCCTGCCCGGCGCACAGATTCATACATCTCATTCTGTTCCCGGACCGCCAGATACTGCTTCAAATCCGGAAGGCTGGCAGACAGGTTCTTAAAATCAATGTCCGCCTGCTTCTCTGTCAGTTTACATAATGCATACAGTGTGTCAGGACATAAATGACTTCCTATAACAGTTACTTTCATACTATAAATCTCCTTTTCTATCATATGATTCTATTTGGTTTCTGCTATAGCGGCTTGTGCCGCGGCAGTATTTCCCATGGAATTTTCTTTGTAAATCTGTTTTTCCAGCCAGTCTTTTCCTTCCACCAGCCTGGTCACCATCATGGAAGCAATGGTATCGCCGCTGGCATTAAGGCAGGTTGCGGCCGGGTCCACCAGAAATCCTATGGTGGCAATCAGCGGGAAGGCTTCTGCCGGAAAACCGAAGAGGCTGACAATAAGCATTTCTCCCACCAGGCCGCCCCCGGGAGCACCGGACAGCACAAAGGCGCTCAGGATAGCAACCGCCATGGCCATGGCATAGGTACCGATTCCGGTAAAGGACTGGCCGAATATACCAAACAGGAAACTTATCTTCACTATGGAGGAGAGCACGGAACCATCCATATGCATAGTCGCCCCCATGGGCAGCACAATATCCCGGATGTCCCTTGGCACCCCTATCTTGTCACACGCCTCGCAGTTTACAGGCAGGGCGGCAATGGAGCTCTGAGTGGCAAATGCAGTGACCGCAGGATTCAGTATATGTTTGAACATACGCCTCACTCCCTCTCTTCCTCCTGCGAAATAAGAATATGCCGGAAATGCTGCCATGAAATAAACAATGCACATGGGATAATATACCAGCATGGCATGTCCGTAGTCTCCGATCAGTCCCGGGCCGAACTCTCCCACCAGGGATGCAAAATACGCTCCCAGTCCAATCGGCGCGTACAGCATGATAATACTCACGATTTTCATGATAATTGAATTCAGGTTATTGAGCATCCTTCCCACAGGACTGTCCTCACCTCCGCAGGCGCTGACGCAGAAACCGGACAAAATGGCGAATACAATGATGGGCAGCATGTTCTTCCTGCTCATAAGTCCTGAAAAATCGTCAACCGTCAGTGCGCCTACCACCATTTCCCCGATTCCGCTCATTTCCTCCATCTCAGCGCTGGCAAAATGGATGCTGGTGCCTGCCGCCGGCGGAAATACATTCACTACCACCAGCACCAGGACACCTGCGATGGCACCGGTAATCACAAATACCATCACCAGACTGCTCAGTATCTTCCCCAGCCGTTTCATGTTCACCATGTTCCCCACTGCGCTGGATATGGAAACAAAAACCATTGGAACCACAATCGTAAACATCAGGTTCAGAAAAATATCTCCCAGGGGAGCCAGAACCTTTGCCTTTTCGCCAAATATCACCCCGATGACGGCGCCAATCATGATGCCTGATAATAAAATGATTGGAAAACGGTAATTTTTCCATATTTCTGATTTGTTCATCCCTTACTTCCTCCTTCTCCTTTGGCGCAGCCCGGTCTACAGACGATCCACTGCGTTCTTTAACTGTCCCAGGGCCCTTTCCAGTACACTCCTTGGGCAGGCGGCATTCAGCCTCATGTAACCGGACAGGCTCCGTCCGAAGGTATACCCCTCATTCAGTCCCAAACCGGCTTTCTCGATCATAAAGGTACGCAGGGTCTCATTATCCATATTCAGTTCACGGCAGTCCAGCCACACAAGATAAGTGGCATCCGGCACCGTGGGCCTGATTTTGGGTATATTGGCGCTGCAGTATTCCCTTATGAAGGTAAAGTTCCCATCCAGATACGCAAGCAGCTGTTCCAGCCACTCTTCCCCCTCATTAAACGCTGCCTCCATTGCCACGGAACTGAACGCGTTATTTCTGTGGATATCCATAGCCATCCAGAAGTCATCAAATTTCTTCTTCATCTCCAGATTGGGAAAAATTGTGGTAGATGCCTGAAGCCCCGCCAGGTTGAAGGTCTTTGTACCGGAAATACAGCTGATTACCCTTCCGGCCGTCTCCGCGGACAATGTGGCGGTTGGAATATGTTTTTTTCCATGGAATACCAGGTCAGAATGTATCTCGTCGGAAACCAGCAGAGTGTTGTTGGCCATACAGATATCTGCCATTCTGGTCAGCTCCTCCCTGCTCCATACAATTCCCAGTGGATTGTGGGGGCTGCACAAAAGGAATATCCTGGCTTCCTTAGCCTTTGCTTCAAAATCCTCGAAGTCAATTCCCCATGCACCGTCCTTTTCCACCAGTCGGTTTTCCAACACATTCCGCCCCCACGCCTCTGTTACATCATAGAATTCCGAGTACACAGGCGTCTGAATCATGATGCTGTCACCCGGTTCTGAAAACAGCTTTACAATGGATGACAGGGCCGGCACCACTCCCAGGCTCCAGCTCATCATCTCCTTTTTTATATCCCATCCGTTGCGCCGCTTCTGCCAGCCCCGGATCGCCTCAAAGTAGGAATCCGGCCTGGAGGTATATCCCCAGATCCCCTCTTCGGCCCTCTCCTTAAGGGCGTCTATGATGGGCTCAGCTGTCCTGAAATCCATATCGGCCACCCATAAGGGAATCACATCCTCCCTGCCGAATTTCTTCATCCTTTCATCATACTTGGCTGCCCTGTTGTGGCTCCTGTCAATGACTTCGTCAAAATTATACTTCATGTCATATACCGCCTTTCTTTCATTGTTTATGCTGGCTGTGCTTTTCCTCAGCTGCTTGTGCTTTTACGCATCTGGCTGTGCTTTTCCGCATCTGCCTATTTAATAAGCAAGCATCATGCCAACTTTTACAATCATATTGAAATCCACGCAAAAAAAGGACTTGATTCCTTATTAAATCAAATCCTTTTCCGCTGTATTTAAATTATTCCCCAAACCAAATCAAATGGTTATATTGGCCGCTAATTGGTTGTATTCTTTTATTTTTGGTTGATAATATGGTTTATTTGGTTAAATTCATATCCTTCCCATATCTTCCTGCCCAGGGATGTTATACGGCTTCCGCCTCTTCCCCGTCCAACCCTGGCCAGGCCATATTCCCTGAATATTCCCAGGATAGACCTGACGGCCGGCTGGGAGAGAAGGAGCTTTTCTTTTCTGGCAGCTTCCAGAATCCGCTCCCGTCCCACTGTCTCTCCATTTTCAGAGGAACAGTATAACATTTTTAGTACAAACCAGTATTCCTCCGGTTCCAGCCCCTGTTCCCGCATTGCCTGTTTCCACGGTGCGGTATCAGGCTGCAAAACCGGTTCCGGATATTCCGCCTTTTTTGACGCGCAGTACGATAATCCTGCCCCAATCCCATCATACTGAAATGTGGGGGGCAAATCCTTTACAGTGATGACCTGGCTGCCTGTAAAGCAAAAGTACTCCGCCAGGTTGCGCAGTTCCCGGATATTCCCCGGCCAGCTGTACGTGCGGAAAATCTTCTTTACCTCCTCTGAGAGCACAAACTCTCCCTTCAGCTCCCGGCAGAACCGTTCCATGAGAAGGAATACATCCTCCCCCCTCCGGCACAGGGGAGGAATGAGGACCGGCAGTGTGTTCAGACGGTAATACAGGTCCCGCCGGAAGCTGCCGTCACGCACCTTTTCTTCCAGGGATTCATTGGTGGCTGCCACGATACGTACATCCACGCTGATAATCTTATTGCCGCCCACCCGCATGATCTCATGCTCCTGAAGCACCCGCAGCAATTTTACCTGGAGTGCCGGACTCATGCCCTCCACCTCATCCAGAAACAAGGTGCCGTGATGGGCGAATTCAAACAGCCCTGGTCTTCCGCCTTTTTTGGCCCCGGTAAACGCGCCCTCCTCATACCCGAAAAGCTCGCTTTCCAGCAGATTTTCCGGCATAGCCCCGCAGTTTATGGCCACAAACGGCCCCTTTTCCCTCCTGGAAGCCAGATGCACTGCGTTGGCAAACAACTCCTTGCCAGTGCCTGTCTCACCAATTAAGAGTACCGGTGATTCCGTGTAGGCCATCCGCCTTAAAATGGCCTTTGTCCTCAATATCTCCCCGGACACCCCAATCACATCCTCAAAGGTGTACTTGGCCCGGTACCCCTTGTGCATCAGCTGGTTGCGCAGCTCATGCTGGCGGTTCTCAGCATCATTGAAGGGCTGCAGGATGGCAAACGCGCCGATGCAGTCCTCCCTGCGCAGCACCGGAACCACTGTGACGCCTACATTCACATTGTTGATGCGGATTACCCTGGGCTCTATCTTCTCTTTTGTCTTAAGGCACTCAATAAACGGCAAATAGGCCAGGGAGGCAGATGCCTGCTTATGCATCACCAGCGTGCGGCTCAGCCCCGTAATCGTTTCCGCCTTCCTGTTCATGGCAAATATCTCGGCCCGCTCATTGATACCGATGATTCCCTCGTCCAATATCTCCATCAGTATGTCAAACTGGCTTTCCAGCCTTCTGGATCTGGCGAACATCATGTCAAAATTGTAGGTGCTGGTGACCACACTTGAAAAATATGCCTGGAACTTAGGCGTCTCCAACAGTTCCTCCAGGCCCAGTTTTAACGCTGCCTCAATCATGGTCTCCGAAGTCAGACAGCGCTGTCCTATGTTGACCACCTGCTTCACGCTGTCCGGGACATACCGTTCTTCATCCGGTGTGACAGCCAGGCCAATGCCCTCCACCGGCTCCGCTCCCGGATAAAAGGGTATAAATTCAATGTGGTTCACCCCCAGCTGGTTCAAACCCGATGTGGCTTCCCGGACCATTTTCTCCGTCATATTCACAAACAGTGCCCTGGTTCCGGCAGGAATGGTCCGCAGCAGCCGTATGGTTTCCCATAGATAGGTCACGTGAATCTCGCTGATCTGCGCTTCAATGGGGATGTACTGGGGCACATCCTCCCGGTTGTCAAATGCGTCTGTTGACATGAGATACAGATCCGCCCGCTCCATATTGGAAATCGTTCCTTCTCTCACACTGTATGAATTCACCTTCACGTATTCCCCGAACAGCTCCTGCACCTGTTTTCCGTAAAATGCGCTGGCTCTTGGGTCCAGGGCAATGACCGCTACCTTTTTAACCATTTTATCCCTCCATTTCAACCATTAAAACCATTATAAGACCAAAACCGGCCTTTCCGCAAGCTGAATTTTCAGGCATGAATCTTGCTTATAATGAGAGAGAGATAGGATTTGCGCTGAACGCCCTGTCATTCGTCAGGGCTGCATGGTGCGGGAATTGCAAAGGAGGAACATCATGAATAAAGAAGAATTGATTGCATTGTTAAAGCAGGAGGTAGTGCCTGCCCTGGGCTGTACTGAGCCAGTGTGTGTAGCCCTGGCCGCGGCAGATGCCGCAAAGGCTGCCGGAGGAACCATTCTGTCCGTCAGGGTAGAAATGAATCCAGGCATCTATAAGAACGGTATGAATGTAGGTATTCCCGGTTTTGACCGGGTGGGACTCAAATATGCCGCTGCCCTGGGCGCCTGCCTGGCCAATCCTCAGAAAGGACTTAAACTCCTGGAGGACCTTTCCCCTGCTGTCAGCAGCCAGGCCATAAACCTGGTGGAATCCGGAATGGTCACACTTAAGCTCAAGGAGGACGAGCCCCTGCTCTATGCCCATGCAGAAGCAGTGTCCTCTGCCGGTACAGGAGCCAGCACAATAAGAAATACCCATTCCAATATTGTCTGTACTGCCCGGACAGTAAACGGAGTTCTCACGCCTTTCTTTCAGAAGGAATACTCCCTTACCGGCAGGACGGCTCTCCATGAAAAGCTGGCCTCCATGACCATTTCGCAGATTGTATCGCTGGTCGAAAGCTGTTCCCCGGAGGAACTGGCCTTCATGGAAGACGGAGCCCGGATGAACTCTGCCCTGGCCGATTACGGCATGCAGCACAAACTTGGCATCGGAGCCGCCTCCTCTCTGGCAAAATACTGCCGGACCGATATTGTGGGAAACTCCCTTATGAGCCGTATTATGACCCTTATGGCCAGCAGCGCGGAAGGCCGCATGTGCGGCTGTCCCTATGCAGTCATGAGCAGCGCAGGCAGCGGCAACCACGGCCTTACCACCATTCTGCCTGTAGTGGAAACAGCCCGGTATCTTGACTCTGACAAAGAACATCTGGTAAAGGCGCTGGCCATATCCCATTCCATCAATGTGTACATCAAGGAATTCACCGGCAAGCTGTCCGCCACCTGCGGATGCGGTGTCTCCGCTGCTTCTGCCGCCTCTGCTTCCATGGTCTGGCTCATGGGCGGCAGCCATGAACAGATGGGATATGCCATCATCAATATGAGCGGCAACCTGACCGGCATGATTTGTGACGGCGGAAAAATCGGATGTGCCTTAAAACTGGCTACAGCCAGCGGGGCAGCCCTTATGAGCGCCTGTCTGGCCGTGGACAAAACCGTGCTGGATCCAAAGGACGGCATATGCCACGCCACACCGGAGGGCGCCATCCGCAATATGGGACGAATCAGCAATCCCGGCATGGCGCAGACAGACCGCACCATTCTGGAAATCATGATGGAGAAAGATTAATCCGCCCTTTAGTCCACCAGCTTATCCAGTTCCTTCACATGTTCTGTCTCATTGGAGGTTTTATGCTTTGCCTTGGATGCGTACAGGTTCACGGATGCCTGGGACTTCTTAATAGGCTGCATGGTTCCTGCTCCGGCCACACATCCGCCCGGACACGCCATTCCCTCCAGAAGGTAGCCATTGTATTTCCCGGCCTTTGCCATGGTCAGCAGTTTTCTGCATTCCTTAAGGCCCTCTGCATTGGCTACCTTGATTTCCTTATCCGGATAACGCTCATGAATCACATCCACTACGGACTTGGCCACCCCGCCTGCCACCGCAAAGTTACGGCCGTCCATGGAAGCATCATTGACGCCTTCCGGATCTTCTTCTATCTTCTCCACGTCCACATGCCGGGCGTCAAAGATGCCGTCCATTTCTTCAAAGGTAAGGACGAAATCCACATCGCTTCGTATGTCCGTACGCATGGCCTCCAGCTTCTTGGCTGCGCAGGGACCGATGAATACAACCTTTGCATTGGAATGGTGCCTCTTTATCAGCCTTGCCGTCAATGTCATGGGAGTCAATGCCATAGAAATACAGTCCGCATGCTCCGGGAACAGCTTCTTAGCCATCATGGACCAGGCCGGGCAGCAGGATGTAGCCATAAAGGGAAGCTTTTCCGGCACTTCCTGGATAAAGTCAATTGCCTCCTGGGTAGCGCACAGGTCGGCTCCCACCGCCACCTCAAATACGTCCGCAAACCCCAGCGCCTTCATTGCTGCACGCAGCTTGCCGGGCGTCACCTTTGGTCCGAACTGCCCCACAAAAGCCGGGGCAACTGCCGCATAAACCCTTTCCCCTGACTGGATGGCCCGTATAACCTGGAATATCTGCGATTTATCCGCTATGGCTCCAAAGGGGCAGTTCACCAGACACATTCCGCAGGATACGCATTTATCGTAATCAATATCCGCCTTTCCATTCTCATCCGTGGAAATGGCGTCCATACCGCAGGCAGCGGCGCAGGGTCTTTCCTGGATAATGATGGCCTTATAGGAACAAACATCCGCGCACCTTCCGCATTTGATGCATTTGTCGTCATTGATGTGGGAGCGGCCATTGGTCCTGTCCAGCTTGATGGCATCCTTAGGGCACACCTCCTCACATGGATGGGCCAGACAGCCCTGGCAGCCGTCTGTTACAAATACACGCTTTTCATGACAGGCATTGCAGGCAAATTTAATCACATTAATCAGGGGAGGCGTATAATAAGTCTCCGGTCTGTCCGCAGCCTCTATGTTATCCGAAACCGGCGCATGTTCCGCCGCGCTGCGGTACGGAAGCCCCATGGCCAATCTGAGCCGTTCCCCGACAATGGCCCGTTCCAAAAAAACGTCATTGCGGAAATTCCCCACTTCTCCCGGTATGATTTTATACGGAAGCTCTTCAATACGTTTATCCACCGGCCATTCCGTATGATAGGCCATCCTTGCCACTTCCCTGAATATCCTGTGTCTGATTTCCTGTATACGTGTCTCCACTCCTCGCATATTCCTGCCTCCTTGTTATGAGCACTTAGAGACCGTCCTTTGGTCTCTTACGTGCGATACATTCCGCTGGCACTTGGCGGGCGTCCTTTGACCGCTTAGTGCAGCGGTTCGTTATGAGCACTTAGTGACCCGTCCTTTGGTCTCTTACGTGCGATACATTCCGCTTTTAACAGTACCGATTATATACCAGCCCGTGAAAAATGCAAATGCCTAAATGCATTTTTCCCCTTTTGTTCTTAAAATAAAGCACGGACCGCAGACAAAAAACAGGCGTCCGGCCGTTTTTTCCCGGCCGCGCGCCTGTTCATACGTTACCATTTTACCCGTCTCAGCACCTCTTCCGCCAATACAGACTATACAAGCCTCGACCGCAGCATACCTTATCCGCCTTTTTCCATGTAATATCACAGGTCATACACAAAATGCGGAACCGGACGGCCGTCCACAGGGGACCGTGTTTCCCCGTCCCGGACCGCGCCCATTTTTCTGTAAAATCCCACTGCCTGGGGGCTGGTAACAAAATGAATGCGGCATATTTCCTGTTTTCCGCACCAGCCGGTCATATGCTCCCACATCTGTTTTCCCAGTCCCCTCCCCAGCCTTTCCTCTGCCACATAAAAATACTCTAATTCCCATGCATCTCTATCCTGCCTGATTCCCCAGAAGGCAGCCGGACAGCCGCGTTCACCTGCCGCATACACAGGATTACGGCGGATAAAATCTATCGTAACATTAAACCCTGCGTCAAAGTTTTCCATAAACACCTCATCATATCCCCAGTGTGCCTCCGAAGCCTTGGCAAGCCGGCGCAGCGCCTCCGTATCTTCGGGCTCAGCCCTGGCAAACCTCAGAGCCTGCCTTTTATACCGGCCGGGATAAAGATTCTTTGCCTCCCTGGTAAATCTTTCCACCACAGCTTTTTTCTGCTCCGTATACCCATCCCGGTCATGTTCATATTCTTTCCAGAGTCCCAGCTTCAGCTCCTCATATTCCCTGGCTGCTTCCGGATGCTCCCTCAGATAATCCCTAAAATACAGCTCGTCGTTATCCCCCGCCTCTCTCAGATGCAGATGGAATACCTTCTCCGCAAATCCCAACAGCGTGTAACCCCTGTTGAACGAAATCCTCCCTGCCTTTTCCATCATGCAGATGTAGCCGCCCCCGCTAATATGTTCCTTCATGGCCTGCATATCCCCGCCTTCCCTCATTTCCACCAGGATATCCACTATGGGCTTGGCCCAGATGGATGGGATGGATGTGCTTCCCACATGACTGATTTCGCAGATATCCTCCATGGGAAGGATACCAGACAGCCGCTCCCTTTCCTCCTGGTACCACTGCGTCCAGACCGGCCTGTGCTCTGTGAGGAAAACAGGGAACAGCTGCCACAGTTCCTCCAGGCTCATGCCGGAAAACGGATCCTGTCTATCCTTCATCATCATATCTCTCCAATTGTTTCTCCCATTCCTCCTTTACCCCTTTCATCCTGCGGAAATAAGAGCTCATCTCATCCGCCATGCCTGACAGACGGTTTAGGAGCGTGGAGAAATCCTTTAACATTTCATCGTCCTGGAAATAGGGGTATACGATATCATGGTCAATCTCACTCCAGCCCTCCTCGAACAGGGTTCTTCCCTGGATCTCCACATAATATCCCTTATATTTGATGATATAGTGGAGGGAGCGGTATATACCGTTGGACTTAATCTCAATCAAATTCTCGTCATAAATCCTGGTGTCCCCGTTTCTGCGGTAGACCTTTGGCCGTTCCGCGATGTAATAATGCCCGGTGTCCTCATCAAAATCCTTTATGCGGTCCACCACATATAGATCAGGGTTATTCTCAAATACACTGGTTATATATTTGTGGAAATGAATCCAATCCTCCCGGTAAAGGAAAAACACACGAATTCCAATCAGGTCCGTGATGTACTTATGGTAATTGCTTCTGTTTATATCCTCAAACCGTTCAAAATGCTCGTTGCGCTTGCGTATGATTTTCTCTATCAGATGGCCGGGATCCTTAGTGCGGTACCGGTAGGAATGGATGCCTGCCCTCTCAATATCATAGAGATAATCGTACACAAAATCCTTACCAATGCTGCGCAGTTTTCCCTCAACAGACAAATAGTCATCATAGATGGCCGCCAGCTCCTCCCAGTCCAGTCCGGCCGCCTTAAGTTCCTCAGGTTCAATGTTGTAGCTTATTAAAAATTTTTCCTTGTCAATCATCCGGTATCATTCCTCCTGTGTCTAAAATGTCTGCATATCCTTACTGACGCCGTACTTTATCCGTCAATGGGGCTTCATCACCAACGCTCTTTCATCCACTGCCCGCAGGGTTGCCAGTATTCCGTCCAGGTGATCGTACTCATGCTGAATCAGTTCCGACATATCCCCTTTCAGTTCCATGGAGCAATCGTTCCATTCCAGGTCTTTATAATATATGATGCACCGTTTATACCGCTTTACCCTTACCAGCAGGTCAGGAAACGACATACAATCATCCAGCACGTCTATCATTTCCTGTTCTGGAAAGGTAAGCCGGGGATTGATAAACAGCACCGGCGTGTCCAGATGACGGTAAATAACACGTTTCTTCACCCCAATCTGGGGCGCCGCAATGGCCCTTCCCACTCCATAGCGGGCCCTAAATGCCAACAGAGTATCCTTTAAATCCTCCCTCACCTGTTCCATCTGATGAAGCTCTTCTATTTTCACTTCCTGACTGACCTCATATAATTCAGGATTTCCCAATAACAGAATGGTCCGTTCCACCTCAAAGCCTCCCTCTGCGCTGTTTTCGTTCCCGTACAACGCGTTTTCCTAAGTATATCATGATTCCATCCGATTTCCAAATCCCAATTAAAGGGTAAGGCAAAAAAAACCGGACCGTCTCCTCAGTCGAGACAGTCCGGGTCTGTATGCCTTTTTAGATATTACGCCTGGGGGAACTCAATCAGATTCAGTCCAATGGATTCACTCATCCTTCTGCCTGCGGTTCCGTCAATCACCGTAATGAAAATCTCAGCGGTGGCGCTGATAACCGCCCTGTTCAAATGGCCTCCGTGGCACTCTCCCACCAGCGGATTGCCGATTACCATGTGCAGATGAAGATAGGGGTTTTCTCCCTGCTGTGTAATGTTGCCTGTAAGGGAGGCAATTTCATAGATTCCCTTGAAGGACTTTCCATAATACTTCTTCTCCGTTGTATCAAATACCCCGAGTTCCACCTCACAGGCAGCTCCCAGCCCGGAAACCTCTCCCAGAGCCACCTTTTCTGTTCTGCACACTTCCCGGATACA
>OGGX01000419.1_pt1 | contig 27717 bp, 7 predicted proteins | sample 1571331 | NCBI WGS metagenome assembly OGGX01 (sample SAMEA2582056, study PRJEB24529) | metagenome | biome: Human gut stool | place: China | collected 2011
TTTGTAGCATTTAGACCACTTCAAACTCGAAGCTGTCCCCTCGGTCGACTTCGTGGGTCGGAGCCTTGATAAGAAATCAAGGCTCAATTTTTTTCAAAATCTAAGTATTTGTTCTATTTGTTTGTTCCTCCAAACGTGAGTATACGTCTAGCATCTTCCTTAATCATTAAGGCTGCGTGAATTCATTTTTTGGTAATAATTTGAACTGCTTTGCTGAAGGAGGGTGGCTCGGACAAAAATTATCGCTATTTCAGACGACTCTCACGAAAAACATGAAAAGCCAAGCAAAACGCTTACTGGGAATTCTCTCCTGCCAAATGAATATCATTTTGAAAGTTAAAAGTGAAGAAAGCTAAACATTCTTAATTTGTTAGTCGTAATTTTTATTAGAAATAACCCCGACATAAGAGCTGGGTGAACTTTTGTTTATTTTGAAATAATCTATTTTTCTCATTGAATATAAATAAAAAACTCTCTTCGATTTCTGAAAATTCAAGACTACCCCGTCTGTTAAAATCTTTCGATAAACATAAAGAATCCCAAGGAAATGAATAAACTGCCGACACTTGTTTGTTTAGGGGTACTGACTTTTTTGTCTTTTAGTGTCCAAGCACAAATAGTTAACCCCGCTATCTCTGCTTCTATGGAGCGAGATATTACGTTGCCTCAGCGAGATGTCCGCCGACTCTTGAATGAAGCTCAAAGAGTTGATCTTATAGAGCAAGAACGTGAAATTAGAAGGCAGGCAAAAGAAGCGGCAGAAAAAGCACTTTCCGCCTCAGAGTCTCAAAAATTCGCCTGAGTTTTATAGTTGTTTTTGGGCCTAACCCAAGCCTAATATGGGTTTGAGCCCAAAAATTTTTACCGTCAATGTAGCATAAATGTAGCACTATATGATATAATTAAGAGTATCTCAGTCTTGGAGGGTGGCAATGCCTCTGCACGTTTCAATCGTTTCGGTTAAGAATTACAAGTACATCCGTGTTTATTCAAGCTATCGAAATGAAAAAGGACAGCCTCGCTCCAGACTTATTGAAAATCATGGGCGGCTTGATGCTGCACTGCTCAAGGATCCTCAATACGTTGAGAAATTAAAGGAGCGTATTGCCAAGGAAAATCAGCTTGAAGCGAGCACCAAAGCTCAAGAAGTAGAAAAACAAGCCAAAGAGAGAATGGATAAGCTCTCCCAGGCAGCCAAGGGACTCAACGACAAGCCCGGATGTTTTAAGACTTACAACGTCGGTGCCGCACTTATCAGAAAGGTCTGGTCCGACTTGAAGCTGCCGGAGATGTTTAGGCACCTACAGCGAAGCAGAAAGATTGAGTATTCTTATGATCAGACGGCTTATCTGCTGACAGAGCAAAGACTGCTGCAGCCGACGAGCAAATTGAGAAGCTTTGCCAATCGCTCCGGAAGCATTATTGATCACGCAAAAGTCGATCACCTGGAAGATTTATATAAAGTTCTGGATCTCCTCCAGGAAGATAAGGCCACCATCGTGAGGCATCTGAACAAAGAAATCCAGAAGAAAACCAAGAGAAAGGTAACGGCAGCTTTTTACGATGTGACCACCTATTCCTTTGAGAGCCGCTGCGTATCTGACTACAAAGACTTTGGAATCAGCAAAGATCATAAAGTCAATGAAGTCCAGGTTGTTCTCGGGTTAGTCATGGACGAAAACGGCATACCCATCGACTACGAACTCTTTAACGGCAATACCAACGAGTTCGGGACAATGGTTCCGTTAATAGAAAAAATAAAGAAAACTTATCACCTCAAGCAGCTCATTGTCGTAGCAGACCGCGGTCTTAACAGCTGTCAGAATCTGTTTGATCTTAAAGATATCGGCTGCGATTTTGTTATTGCTCAGAAATTCAAAACTACTTCCGAACACTTGAAAGAGCAGATCCTAGACCAAGAAAACTGGCAGAAGTTCGTTTGCAATGACGAGGGAGAAGTTGTTTGCCGATACAAGACGCTAGACGTAAAGCAAGAGCTCTTCGAGATGAGAGAAAGTCCGACGACGCACCGTAATTACAAGACATCGAATGTTCTTGACACTATGGATCTCAAATGGGTCGTCTCGTATAGTCCGTCGAGAGCCGCAAAGGATAAAGCAGATCGAGACAGAGCCGTTGAAAAAGCCAAGAAGGCAGTTGAGGATCCGAGCCGCCTTAAAAACAGCGGTTATAAATCTCTCGTCAAAATTCCAAGGGGCAAAGGATCGCCCACGCTTAACTGGGAGAAGATTAACGAACAGGCGAAGTGGGACGGATATTACGTAATCTGTACTAACTTGGAAATATCACCGCACGATGCAACAGCGATTTATCGAAAGCTCTGGCAAATAGAAGACTGCTTCAGGGTAAGCAAGACATACCTCGAGGCTCGTCCCTGCTTTGTCTGGACCGATCCTCACATCTACGGTCACTTCCTGAGCTGCTTTATCAGCCTAGTCATTGAAAAGTACATGCTTTATACCTTTAAAAATGAACTAGGCAAAGAAGAGATAACCCACGAGAAGATGCTGGAAGCATTGAGAACGGCTGAAGTTGTCTATGACGATATTAACCCTCAGGTACCATTTTATCTGAGGCTTTATGAGGCCGGTTTATTTGACCGGATGTCGGCATTGTTTAATTTGGAAGCCCTTAATCGAGTAGAGGCTCCTTCAGCTTTAAGGAGAAAACTGCATTTGCCACTGACAAAAGTTGTAGCTACGCCGACGTAAATTTTAAAATTCTGAAAAGCCCGATGGATTCTGGCTTCTAAATGGAAAAAGCCAGAATCAGCTGCCAAAGTCGGGAAAAAGCACTTTCCGCCTCAGAGTCTCAAAAATTCGGAGATGGCATTCGTTTCCTTCTTTCTTCGGTTCATTTCACACCGAGTCAGATTTTGACGGATGAAGAAACACTCGAAGCTGTAAAGCCATTTGTGGGTACGGTTGTCACAGGTAAAGAGCTCACAGCAATGCTTGAGGCGGTTAACCGCCTTTATCGCCAAAAAGGCTACGTGGTGTGCCAAGCTGTCCTTCAGCCGCAGAGAATTTCTAAGGGTGTTTTAACAATTACCTTAGTCGAAGGTAAGACCGGAGCAGTCTCTTTAAGTTCGGCAGTAGAAGAAAAAGAGTTTAAGACTCGAGACAGTTATATCTTGAGGGCCTTTGATCTGGAAAAAGGTAAGGTCTCCAATTACCGAGAAATGCTGGGTGATTTGGTCAAGTTCAACATGACCAATGACATTCAGCTCTCAGTGGACATGAGAGCAGGGCAAGAACCGGGAACAACGGACTATGAGATCTTTGTACAAGAGCCCGATCCTCGTACCTTCACTTTGTTTTCGGATTCTTCCGGCTCTAAATCGTCCGGCCGTTACCGCGGTGGCATCAGCTTCACGGAAAGAAGTCTGTTGGGGTGGCGTGATCGACTCCAGCTGATCGGTGTGTTTTCCCATGGTTCAAGAAGCTTTATGGGTTCTTACTCTGTTCCGCTCAATAGTTTCGGAACACGTTTGACCGCAAGTTACTCATACGGCCGCGTAAAAGTGGTTGACGGACCGTCCGAGGACTTTGATGTCAAAGGACATTCTCAATATCTGTCATTGAGACTTGATCATCCTATGTATGTGACTTCGACCTCAAAGCTCACCGGTTACCTACAAGCGGCCCGTCAAACTTCGGAAACTGAAATGTTTAATGTTCTGACAGTCAGCGATACTTCGGTGAAGAGCCTCACAGCTGGCCTGGAGCAGATTTGGCTGAAAGAAGGTATGACGCTCTACGCCAACGGTCAATACATTGAATCCTGGCTGAAAGACTACACATTCGATAACGCCTCCCGTTACCGCCGTCTGACAGGTTATTTTACTTGGGATCACCGGCTTTGGAAAAACTGGGGCTATACCGTGAATGCCGGAGCACAAAGATATCTAGGCGGCGGTGAAATGGCTTCCGGAGATTCTTTCTACTTAGGAACTTCGTCGGGTGTCCGCGGCTATGAGAACGACACGATTTCTGCTTATAACGGCGCCTGGATCAATTTAGAAGCGAAATACCACTTAGACGGGAAGGGCTCCAACGTCTTTGCCTTCTTAGACGCAGGACGGTTGGGCGGAGATTCGCCATATAAAGATAAAAGTTTGAGCTCTGCCGGCATCGGTGCCTCTTGGAGACCGGTAGATTGGCTGATCGGCTCAGCGACGGTCTCTTTCCCGTTTAAGAGAAACGTGGGTTCGGAACACGTGAGTAAAGCACGATTCGATTTCGTGATTAACGCTGTCTGGTAAGGATAACGATATGAATAAGATCTACAAAGTTATTTGGAATGTTTGCCGAGGAATACACGTTGTCACGGATGAAAATCATCGCGCCCACGGCAAGGAAGCTTCGTCGCTAATCGTTCCGGTGGAATTGCTGGTACTGGAAGCCTCTTTGTTAACGCTTCCTTTAACAGCTGTTGCAGAAGCATTAGATCACGCCATTACCGTAGATCCTAATTGGACAGGTACAACGATCACCAGTTCAAAAAACAACCTGCATCACGAAATTTCGACGGCCCACATAAACGGATCGGTTGCCGCAAATAAGTTCACGAAGTTCCAAGTAGGAGAAAAGCACCTTGTGGATATGATTCTCCCGGAAAATACAAACCATTTAGTAAACTTTGTTGACAACAAGATTTCCGTTAACGGAACGGTTAACGCATTAAAAGAGATTTCCGTTAATAACGCAATAAAAGAAAAAAAGGTCGGCGGAAATCTTTACTTTGTTTCTCCGCAAGGAATGATCGTCGGTAAAACGGGTGTGATTAATGCCGGAAGTTTGACGGCGGTGATCACCACAGACGATGCCTATAAAAAGTACAGTGCATTATCAGATCAAAAGTTTCCTTTAGGTTTAGGACAAGGGGAAGAAGAAGCGCTTGCGACTCTTCAGAAAATGCAGCAACGCGAAGTTCCTCTTAATCCTGCCGGCGTCATTACAGTTAAAGGCAGTATCAACACAGGCAATCGAATCACACTTGCGGCCTCTCAGATCCATTTGGAGTCAGGCGCAAAGCTTTCCAATCTGGAAACGGATTTCAAAGACCTTGTTCATATTAAAGAAGGTCAAAACCTCGTTACTCAAAGTTCGGTTTCCGACACTATGGTGACTCGTGAGGCCGCTGACGGCTCCGGCGATATTCTTTTATTAGCAAGAAGCGATAGCTCCGCCACTGGATCAATTGCAGGATCCGTCACGAAACAGAAAGTTCAGGCAACGGTCAAAGTTGCGAACGGAGCTTCTGTCAAATCCCGAGGAAATGTCAAAGTTTCTTCTATGGCAGGTAACGGTGTCTATGACATCGATAAGACGCTTCGTCCGTCAGGTTACGATCAGCTCACAGCAGAAGAAAAAGCTAAAAAAGATCGAGAGGTCGGACATTTCGTCTCTGACGGTAAGCATAAGCTCTTAGATGTTTCTTCCGAAGTCACGATTGACGGTGTCATTACAGTAGCTAAAGATCTTGACGTAAGTTCCGTCGCTGAGAACCGTTTGGTTAAATCTTCCACGACGATGGCGGACCTTTCGACAGGTTTGACATTAGAGATTTTGGGTACGGCCACACCGTTTAATGAAGCGGTTTATTACGCGGACTTAAAGACATCTTCTCTCATCAATATTGGTAAGGACGCGAGCCTTTCTGCCGGACAAAACTTATCCTTGGATTCTGTTGCAGATACCAAACTTGAAGCGGGAACTTCGACGAGTCTCTTTAACCTATTCAATACCGAATCAACCCAGAAGGTTCCTTCAATCGCGGCAATCGTCGCGCTTGCTGACAGTTCGAGCACGGTCAACGTCGCCGGATCTTTAAAGGCCGTAAAAGACTTGTGCATCACTTCAGCGGATGACTTAACGGTAGAAGCTTCGGCTACGGCTGCGACAAAAGAAAGCAAAGCGGTTCAAACTTCGGTCCTTGTTGCCAAACTCAAAGGTACGTCTGACATAAACGTTCAAAGTTCGGCTTTACTGGATATCGTAAAAGATGCTGGAAAAGTCGAAATTTCCTCGAATCAAAACAGTTCCGTTAAAACGGAATCTTCAATCGTTGTTCAGAACGGAAGTTACGGCGGTTTAGCTTTCAATTACACCGAGCTGGATACCCACTCGAATGTTCTGCTGAACACCGGATTCACAAACGAGGCTTTCGAAGCTTCGGTTACAGCTAAGAATGTCACAGATGATCTAACCATTAAGGCAGATAATGCTGTCGGCGCTTCCGGCATGACAAAACTTCTCTATGACACCATCGGTGCGGTATCGAGGGACTTTGTTGCCGGACTTATGGGGCAGGCAGGTCAGGGCGTAGACAGCAAGTTTGATTCAACCAAATTTAAACTTGGCGGCGCGGTTGGCGTTGTCCTCGGATCTCAGACGTCTTCTGTCATCGTAAATACCCCGGTGATTGAAGGACGCTCTATCGGTCTTCAAACTGCGGGTAATTTAACCATTTCTTCTGACGCACTCTTAAGAGATCATCATTATTTAGTGACATCTAAAGTTTCTTCTGCGGCGCCGGAAGGGGAAACGAGCCAAACGAAACTTCAGGGTTCATTGGCAGTTTTGGTTGCACTTTCCGGAGACGAAAAAGAAGCCGTTCGATCAATCCTCGAAATCGGCGATGATTCCGTGCTTAAAGCGAACAACGGACAACTTGTCTTAGATTCGGAAGCCGAGATTGAGTGGAATCGTCTCACCAAGATGAAGGAAGATTTCGCAAAGGCTCGTGATCGACTCAAGGCCATTTTTGCTCATGAATTCAAAGATCAATGGGCAAAAGTCGAAGAAGCATTTGACAAGGTCGACGCAGACTTCAACAGTGTCAGCGACGCTAATCTTTCTTTTATCGAAAAGATTAAAAAAGTCGGAACCTCTTTCGGAACGCTGGGAACAGCTTTAGGAACTTTCTTCGGGGAAGTAAAGGTTATCGGTTCGGCCGGAGCTGAGACTGGCAATGTTGTCATGAGTCTGCTTGAATTCATTAAGCCGACCAATTATTTAAATGCTTATGCCGCGTCCGCCGGTGACGCTTCTTCGGATAATTCAGTTTGGAGTGCAACCGGAACGGCAATGGTCATCAACCAGAAGACCGCTTCTTTATTAAATGTCGGCAAAAACACAAGGATTGAAGCGCACGGAACGCCTTCTGCCGATTCTCAAAGCAATGGAAATCTCATCGTTCGTTCTAATGCTCTAAACGAAAGCTTAGTTTTGGGCGGAAAGGCTGCGACGGTATTCGGTATTCCGATACCGGATATGGAAAAAGCCAGCGCGCTCGGTGCTACGGTGGTTTACAACCAGCTGACATCTTCCAGCCGCTTAATCGTCCGAGAAAATGCTCAGTTGACTGCGGACAATGTCGCGCTCCTTACAGCCCAAGACAGTATTTACGGATTAACCATCGGCGCAGCTGCCGACGTTAATAAAGGCGATTTAAGTCTGGAAGGTTTAGCGGCAGTTGCCGTAACCAACGGAACTAACTTAGTTTGGCTCGATGACGAGTCCCAAGTCAAAGGCTCTTCGGTCGAAGTCGGCGCTAAGCGCGATGACGATGTACAAACGATTGCAGGCGCTGTTGTTGTAGACATATCCGACAATGCAAACAAAGCGGCCGGCGCCGGCATTGCTGTGAATAGTTAGGCAATGAGCTCAGAGTTAAAGACAACGACGTTATTGCTGAGCAAGATCGTTCGCTCTATGACGCACAAGGTTTCTTAGAGGCTTCCGGAGCCGACGGCAAAGTTAATTTGCTAGCTTCTGAGGATTTGGCCATGAACGCGATCGGCGTTGCAGGCGGTGTCGGTGTATCCGGTCATAGCCCGGAATCCAATGAGCCTCCGGGCAAAATTTCACAATTCTTCTCCGGCCTCGGAGATAAAGCTAGTTACGTTAAAGAAGGGCTGAGCTTCTATTTAGAAGAAGGCGGCCCGCTTTTAGCGCGGAAGGCCAATGGTTTAGGACATTCGATCAGAGACAAATTTAACCGTAATCAGTCTCAGAACGATCCGACCAGCTCCTCGATGAGCGGAAACAATAATTCCAACCTTGCGCAAAACGGCAGTACTGCAAGTACCACGAGCAGTTCAACTTCGGGTGTGGCCCAGGGCGGAACTTCTCAGTTCCAATTAGGTGCTGCAGGCAGTGCCGCTTGGAACGACACTGACACGGAAAACGAAGTCAACATCGAGGTCGGTAACTTCCAAATCAAAGCGCCGGAAGAAGTCTCGGTCGATGCGGTCACGGATAAATGGGTCGGCGCGTGGGCCGGCGCTGCTGGTATTAACTACATCTCTGAACTGAATGCGGCAAATTATGCCGCCGGCATTGCAGGCGCTGTTGCCGGAAACACCGGAAACTACAAGACGGCAGTCAATATCGATGCAACGAAGTTAAATTCTCAGGGCTTAAAGTTCAATACGGACTTAAAGAAACTGAATATTCGTTCAGTGTCTGACGGTACGACGGTGGCAGAAGGCTTGGCCGCAGCCTTGTCGTTAGGTGCAGCTAAATTCAGCGGGGCTTTCGATGCAGGAGTTTCTGCCAATCTCATCGGGAATACGGTTTCTACAAACGTTAAAGGTTTGTCTCAGTTAGACGGGTCTGCGTTTAATACGGCTTACAACCAAGTGAGCTGGGTCGGAGACAATCAAGTCACGGGTGGCATCGGGTTCTCTTTCGGCAAAGGCGGCAATACCGGCGCTAAGTCTTTCGGTGGTTCTTTGATTTTTGTCGTGGCAGACATCGACAACACCGTTTCTTCTGAATTTGCCGACAGCACTCTGAAACTCGCCGGAACCAGCGCCGTTCGAGCCCTTTCCGATATAACTCAAGTTACGACTGCTGTTTCTTCTGCAGTGACGACCGGAGAATCATCCTTTGCGCTTTCCGGCGCCGCGGCAAGCTCCGAGCTGACGAATAATGTTTCAGCGACGCTTAACGGCCTCAATATTTCGGTAGTCGGAGAGGGCGGACTTGAAGCAGCGGCTCGTTCTTCCGGCGGTCAGGAAGCCGATGAGTTTGAGAATCTCGCTGACCGCAAATGGTATGTCGACAATCTCGGTGAACTCAGCAATGAGTCTTATTTCAAAGACGTCGGATTAAGGACTTCGCCGGATGCGGAAGAAACCGGCAAAGAAGCTTCTGAAAATACGCAAAAACTTGGTGACCTTTATGACCAGGCCGGCAAGATGAAACAAATTACCGTCGCAGTTTCTCCTGCGATTGGTGCCGGAGGCTCCTCCGGTGGCGCCGGTGTGGTTTTGAATCAGATTCACAACCAATTTGCGGTAAACGCCTCCGGAACCGTCATCAATACCGATAACGCATCTTCTTCCGTTGTTTTAGATGCCAAAGATGACGCCTTTTCTCTCGGCGTAGCCGTTGGTGTGGCCGGAGGCAAAGGCAAATTCAACGCGGCAGGTTCGGTTGTTGTATCGAACGTCGATCAAGGTGCTTCTGTTGTCGTTAATGATTTGACCTCGACTGTTAATCGTTTAAATGTCCATGCCGACAGTAAGGCAACAACGGTCAATGTCGGAGGCAACTTCGGTGTTAATGTCGGCGACGGAGCGATTGGAGCTGTCGGGGCTTCTGTTGTGGTGGCTAACACCAACAATAAAGCTTCTGCTGATGTTGACGGTCTGAATCTTTCTTCCGTACAGTTCAGTAGCTCTAAATTAGATATCGTCGCGGCTAACCGTGCCTCAGCTTGGGCGGCCGCTGCGGACGGAGCAGTGTCGGTTTCCGGTTTAGGTATTGGAGGTGCAGTTGCGGTTAATCGCGTTAAGAACGATGCGTTAGTCCAATTAAAGAATTCAAGATTAACGGGACTCAAAGAGGTCGATCTTCATTCTTCGGATACCGCAGCCATTTGGACGCTTGCCGGAAATGTTTCCGTTGCAGCGAAAGGCAAAGCCGGTCTCTCAGGAGCAGTGGCTTATGCCTCTTCCCGCAGCTCTCAAACTCAAGCGCTTGTTGACAGTGTGGTGATTGCTCAGCCGGATGGTTCAAATAATCTGACGGACTTCACAACTGATGCTCAAGCCGATGATCATATTTCAACGCTTGTACTGAGTGTCGGTGTTGCCGGAGGCAATGTGGGTCTGTCGGGAGCAGCCGGAACTAACGAAATTAATCGATCCGTTAATGCTTCTGTCAACAACCTTTCGACGGTTCAATACGCAAAAGACCAAACCACCCAAGGGGTCAAGGATCAAGCAGCCAAAGCGTTAAATGCCTTATCTGTTCATGCTTCAAGCGGCACTAATATTGATAACCTTGGCATTGTTGCAGGAGTGGGTGCTCAAGGCGTCGGTATCGGAGTCGGTGTTGCTGTCAACCGAGTCAACACGGATACGACAGCAGCTCTGAGTGCTTCGGATAAACAGAGACTTGTTTCTTCCGATACTCTGACGGTATTGGCCGAATCTAATAATGACATAGATACGATTGGAATAGGCGGAGCCGGCGGCAGTAAAGCCGGTGTCGCGACTTCAACAGCTATTAATTTAGTCACGAACAACACCGCAGCTCGGACCAATAACTTAAATGCAGAGTACGCAGGCGCAGCCCTCATTCAGGCGCAAAGTGACGATACGATCGGAACATACGGCGGCCAAATCCAGGGCGCTCAAAATGCAGCTGTAGGTGCAACCGTTACTGTTTCAGAAAAACGCGGTATCACACAGACCGAAATCCTGAATTCCGATATCGTTCGATCTGCTCAGGAAACCTCTTCCGTTCTTACGACAAAAGCAGGGGTTGATGAAAATGCGATCAACTCGAATATCGTCAATGACGTGTCTCTGGCTGCTTCTTTGAGAGACGCAAGGCAAGATAAGACCTTCTCCGGATTAATGGTTGACGCTTCTTCCACAGAAACTTTTAAGACTTTCTACATTACCGGAGGAGGAGCCAAGGATGCCGCGGTCACAGCCACAGGAAACGTCAATTATCTTGGTGGAAAGACAGAAACGAAGGTTCAGTCCTCGAATTTGAATGCCGGTTCCGGTGCTCTGATGGTCGGAGCTTCTGACGCTGCGAACGTGGATACTGTGATTGCGACTGCGAGCGGTGCTTTGGGGGCGGCGATTGGCGTTGTAACGAATGTCATCACCACTGATCATTCAACCGGTGTAGTAGTTACCGGAACATCAACAGATAAATCTTCATTAACAGGTACCTCTGTTTCTGTTGATGCAGATGCTAAAGAAGGTATTTCTTCCTTACTAATTGCCGCCTCAGGTGCTCAGTATGCAGCGGTTAGTGCTTCCGTTAACGTGAATCGGCAGCTCTCGGATGTTTCTGCTGCAGTGGATCAGACGGAAGTGCTAGGTTCATTCGCGCAGAACGCAAATTATTTGGGCAGGATTACGACTTCTGCCATTACAGCTGCAGGCTCTCAATATGCTGCGGTACCGATCAGCGTGGTTATCAACTACGCTGATAATGCAGTTTCTTCTTCTGTAGCTCATTCGATCCTGAGAGCTGAGGGCCAGTCAGCTTCAGTGGGTGCGAATCGCATCTCGGAATTTTCTTCTTTGAACGTGACCGCTTCGGGAGCAATGTATGGAGCAGCCGCTGGGCTCGTGAACGTTAATACGATTGAAGGTGCGACATCTGCTGAAGTCAACGATTCGGAAGTTAAGGCCGGTCAGTTCAGCGTCAATGCAGAAAACGAAGACCATCTGAAAGTCACAGATGTTACTGCTACGGGTGCTATCGGAAGTTTGGGTGCTTCGGTCGTCGTTTCTTATTTTAAAGGCTCCTCGGCCGCTAACCTTCGTAATTCAATCGTTACAGCTGACAAACTCACGGTTTCCTCTCTTCAGGATCATTACGTTAACGGAACGGTTGCGTTTGCTTCCGGCGGTATCGGAACGATCGGTGCAAATGTATTCTCGCTGGTGATCGGTTCGAGAGACAATCCTTTCGCTTCAAACCGTCAAGATCTTGGCAGCGCAGAAGACACAGTTAATAAATATCTGTCCGATTACGCATCTTCAGGCACCGGATCTCTCGGCTTTATTACTGAGAATGATGAGCTGACTCAGGAAGAAAAAGACAAAATCGTCGGTTCGGCCGCAGCGGCAGACGCAAGCGTGTCCTCGGGAAGTGGGAATGGAACTTCCGTTGTGGTGTCGGGCAATTACCTGACGGTTGGAAGCAGTGATGTCTCTGTTAAGGAAGATTCAAAGGCAGGCAGCATTGACGTTACGCTCGGCAGCGGAAGTGCCGGTGCAGGAGTATTAGCGGCCTCTGTCATTACGTTGCGCCGTCATTACAACAATAAAGTTAATCTCAGCGGCAACACGATCACATCAAAGGATAACTTTAATGTTCTCAATTCACTCGAAGGTAAGACCAACCTTGAGGCGATCCAAACTTCGCTGGCTCTTGCCAGCGGAACTGCAGCTTATGCGGACGCCGAAATCACGGGCGGCGCTTCGACGATCTGGGAAGGCAACGTTTCCGGAGGAAGTAAACTCGAAGAGCCAAAGCCTGACGGCAGTAAAGATGAGGGCAATAAGGCGGAAGAGAATAAACCTCAAACGACCAATCCCGTATTTGAGATTAAGACGGAAAATAAATCAGAAATCCATCTGAAGTCCTTCGGAATTACGGTTGCGGCAGCCTCCGGCGGCGGAATGGTCGCAGAAATTCGTGATAAAAGCCGTGTAGAAAGCCAAGTTCTGAATTCAAGGATTAATTCTTCGTTTAATGCCTCTGCAGTTCGTCAGCAAAAACTCTTTGCCGAATCGACTGCAGGCTACGGCGGCGCCATCAACGGAGTAGGTGCGCTAGCAAAGGTCTATGACGGAACCGATGGTGAGATTTCAACTCGAACGATCTTTAACGGAAATACAGCCGGCGGCGACGTCAGTCTGACCACAAATAACCGTCCGGATATCACGGTTAAGAGTTACGGTGCCGGAGCCGGAGGCCTCGGGATTGGTGTGGTTCAGTCGATTGCCGAAACCCGAGGTAAAGTCATTTCCGAAGTGACTGGAAATGTATTTAGTCATGCTAATTTGACAGTGGCAGCCGGTGCCGGTCTCGGAGATGAAAGTGGAGCCTTAAAGATGACGGCAGACTCTCAGACTTACGGCGGCGCCATTATTGCCTCAATCCCTGTTAACACTTCCGAGCTGACAAATTCGAATCAGGTTGAAAGCAAGATTGAACTGTCCGGTGATTCTTCTTTGGAGAACTTCACTTCCGTAACAGAAGGCAGTGCTGTCTATTTGTCTAAGACAACCGCAGGTACGGGAGGAACGATTGCCTCGGGCAATAATTCCGCAGAAGTGAACCATAAGGTATCGGTGAAGAACGAAGTTTCTTCTTCGTCTTCAGTGGGACTTAAGAATGCGGCTGTAACGGCTTCTAATAAAGAAAAGGCGACGGTTCTTGCCGACAGTGCCGGAGGCGGAATTATTCTTGCCGAAGGTACCGATCTTGACGCAAATGCGGCTCAAGTAAAACATACAGATCGCTCTGATACGACTTTAACTGTCAGCGGCCGTTGGAATATTCAAGATGCAGCGTCCTTCGTGACCTCGGGGGAACACAACATCGGCATGAAAGCCGATAACACCAAAGGCGCTTTGGCCGGAGGAAGCGGTGCTTCGCTGATCAACGACATGCAAGGCACCAACAAAGTCTCGATCGGGGACGGCTCGGCAATTAACGCTTCCGGTATTCTTGTTGGAGCCTCTGATAATTGGGACGTTCATGCCGCTGAAGGAACTTATGCCGTTGACTCCCGTGTTTACGGAGCCTTTGTCGGTACCGGCATCAAAGCAAGCAATACGGAAAACCGTACCCAACAGGTCGATATCGGTAAAAATGTGGTATTGACAGCAGATGATCTGACCATTTCTGCGAAGAATGTCGGAAGAACTAGTCTGAAGGTTCGTGCTCAAACGGCCGGTGCCGTTGCCGGTGTGACAGCAGAAAACTTCGAAACCCTAAATACTCAAAATAGAATTAACTTGGCCGACGGTGTGCGTTTAACTGCTAACAGCGCCGAAGGCACGCTGACGATTGCCGCCTCTTCTGACGAAGATGTTGAAGCACAGAGCGTCGGAGATGTTCAAGGCGCAGCGGTAGCCGGGGCAGGGGCCAAGGTTTCCGTCAACCAAAATCGCACCAATGAAGTAAATGTCGGTAGCGGTTCTAACATCTTGTCGAAAGGCAAGTTGGCGATTAGAGCAGGCAGAGATGCTGATGGCTCGAACTCTCAGTTTGATTTAGTGAGCTATGCCCACGCTTACAGCCACTCAGCCATCGGCGGAACGGATTCGGAAGTTTCCGACAGTCTTAACCTGACCAATAAGCTCAATCTCAACGGAGAAATCAAATCTTGGCGTGATACTGAGCTTTACGCACAAAGCGGCGATGTTTCTACCGAGGAAACGGCACGTTATTGGTTCTGGACGTCAGCATCGGATGCCGGCGAAGTCTCGATTGCTTCGACAGCCGCGGGGACGAAATCCAAGAATCTGACCACCGACAATAAGATTCAAGTGGGCGGACTGGTTCAAGCCGGCGTGAATACCAAGGCGGATATTCAGATCAGCGGAATTGCTTCGCCAAAGGAATCAGATTCAAGCGTGACATTGGATACTCAGGATCCTTTGAAGATCACGAAGTCCGGTGTCGATGATGGCTCTGTCAGTGAAGTGAAGGTCGAATCTCTGACGAACATGTACTGGAAGCGTCATGAGGAGCTTCAAAAGGCTATGGCCGATTACGGCACGACGGATCCTTCTCTGCTTGCAGCGTACAAGGCTGAAGACCAACTTCTGCTTGAAACAATGAAGCAGAAGGGCTTATTAGTTGGAGATATCAAAGGGAATTTCTCGCTTATTGACAAGACGAGCCGCCCCTATGTCGAAATTTCCAATGTCACTGTCTCCGGCGGAAATATTTCTGCGTTCACGGACAGCGTAACCGGAGCAGGCTCTTTAGTCGCTAAAACCGCTGAAGGAATCAATATTGACAACCAAGGCACTGTGGCTTTGAAGCTTAGCGATATCCAAATCTTGGATAAGGGCGGCGAATTTAAGCTGAACGATCAGGTTGTTACCGATAAGACTGGTGCGTTGGGTTCATTCAACGGACAGTTAACGACATCGGCTAATTCAGAAGCTCCGTCGATTACGATTAACTCCGCTTACAACGGATCGGTTCTGGTTTCTTCGGGCAATAATCAGCAAAAAATCAACCCTGATACCAGTATTGATATTTCCGGCAAACTGATTAACCGAGCAGGAAGCATCTCCGTCAGCAGCGGAGGCGACGTTTACGCTGACAAAACGGCTTCGATTTCTGCAGGGGGCTCTTTAGGCATCACGGCAAAAGGCTCCATTACGCAGTCTTACCGAGGCGGATTGTTTAACGTCGGAGGCGATGTTGAAGAGTTATGGAAAGATGAAGTCGGCAAGTTAGGTAGCAATTCTTCAGTTAGTTCTAACGCTAACCATGTTTACGGCCCGGGCAAACTTGGTAATGCAGACAATGGTCAAGCCGGAGACATGGTTGCCGGAGGAAGTATTTTCCTCGCAGCCGATGCGATTAACTTGAACGGCTACGTTCAAAGCGGTTATGCGAAATACGGTTTGACATTATCGGATACGGAAGTCGACAAGAAGATTGCTTCTATCAAAGCAAATTGGCAGGCACACGGATCTCCCTCGGACGTCAACAGCAGAACACCGCAGTATACGCTCCAGGAGGGTGGTCCGGTTTGGGATGATTCCTCTAAATCTTATCGCTATCAAGTCGCAGCCTGGTACGATCCGGTCAATGACAGGGTAATCGTCGATGATATTTCTCCGCAAGGCGGACAGATTTACATTACTGGAAGAGTGGCAAGCACAGGCGGCGGGCAATTGTCCGTGGCGAACGGTTCGGCAGACATCAATATCAACGTCGGCAACCGCGACGTTCTGCTTGGAAATGTCGATACTGGCAATATTGAGGGCCTCATTCAAATCACGGATACAAACTCGGGATTTAAAGGCAGACCGGATAACGCAATCGCCAAGGTGACGGAAATCCGTAAAGGCGACTTTGTTGCTTATTGGCTCAGTGCAGACGGAACAAAATCTTCTGAAGCTTCGGTCTCCGATAGTTCCTACAATCCTTTGACCGGTCAGTTATATGGCTGGACCGATGGAAAAGGTTCAACAACGGTCACTACTCGATATAACTCCCAAAAGTTTACCGTTTGGGATGCATTTGATTACGGCGAGCCTACAAACTGGGCGTCAGTAAATACGACAACAGTAAGAGATGCAGACTTAGCAAACGGCTCGACCATTTGGGTAGCAGACCGTCCTGAAGGAAAGAATGAGAATTTTGAGGCTTGGACTACACAAGTGAGCAGTTCGGAGAGCTCAACGGTTACTCATTGGACAACTTATAACACTTGGGTCCACTTCTCAGGCACACATCACACTCAGAAAGTTACGACCACTTCGACTTCAACGCTTTATTCCTACACGGTAAAGGCTGACCATCAAGTAGGTACGTCTTTCTTAAGCGGAACCAATACAATCGTGATTAAAAGCGGTAAGTCAGTCCTGCTCGGAGGCGCTGTGAACGCCCAGGGCGGTTCTGTTAGCTTGATTGCAGGGAACAACATCCTCAATCAAAGCGGAGCCGCAGCAATAACCGGAGCATCTAATCTGACCTTGAAAGCAGCAACAGGATCAATTGGCTCGGAAGGATCTGCTATTAAGTGGACAGCAGCCGGAAGTTCCGACAAGCAGTTAAATCTAACGGCAACCGCTGGCAAGTCTATTTGAATCTGAATTCGGGCGCAGCCGTTTCCGGATCCCTGAATGCCGGAGAAACGGTTTCTGCTGAATTCAGAGGCGGCGTTGACTTGAATTCGCTTTCCGGACAGAAACTTTCTCTTGTTTCCCAAGAAGGCGGAATTAATATTAAGAGTCTGGATCACAAAGAGGCCTCTGATCTGTCGCAGCGTCTTGACCTGACTGCAGCAGGTGATATTTCTTTGAAATCTGTCGGAGATATTTCTGTTGGTCAGATCAGCACGAGTGGGGATGTCACAATTGATTCAGCCGGAAATATTTATGATGCGATTGATCGCTCGGATCGCGATGAGCGTTCGGCACAAAAACGCCTTGAAAGCTGGATTGAAGCCGGCATTCTGACGTCTGACGGAACTTCTAACGAAGGGGCTCGGTTTGCTAAAGACGAACAAGACATAAAAAATGGTATTACTTCCGACTTTAATCGATATCAGGCTTACCTAAACCATGAGCAGGAAGCTGAAAAGGGTCGCGTAAGAGCGCTGACAACAGAAGAGCAAAAGGATTTTGCGGCTCTGAAGTCTCGCTTTGCGGGATGCGGCTCTGCAGAAGACGCAATTAACAAAGAAGCGAATATTCAAGGCTCGGCATTAAATCTTGTTCAAGCATCGAAAGACAATTACGGCTGGACGCAGAACGAATTGCTCTTTGCAGTGTCTGAAGCCATCTTGAATCCCGATCCGAGCTATGTTCCTGAGTCAGGCGTTGCCAATATCAAAGCAGCAAATATTACGTTGAAGTCTGGCGCCGGAGTCGGTCAGGAACTTGACGGTCATACGGCAAACATCAGCGATTTGGATGCTTCGACAGAAAAAGGCTTGAACCTCTACAAGCTTTTAGCTCGAGCAGAAGCTAATGACGTTACTTGGAACAAAAAAGCAGGCACTCTGACGATCAACTTAAAGAAAGCCTTTGAAGTCCATCAGAGCAGCGACACGAAATTAAATGCGGATGCAGTAAACAGCATTTATCTACAGTCTGACTCTGAAAACACATTGAATCTCGGTTCCCTTTCTTCTCAAAACGGAGATATTCGTCTCACTGCTACAAATGGAATCACTCTATCCGGAGAGGGTGCGGTTAAAGCTAAAGACTTGATCCTGAGAGCAGGGCTTGGTTCAATCGGATCCGCCGACAAACTTCTTAAAACGGCGATTACAGGATCGGCCGTGTTCTCCGGAAACGGAGGCGTATTTGTTGATCAAGACGGAACGCTTAATCTCCAATCCGTGGCCAGCGGTAAAGATGTTGTATTGAAGGCAGACAATATTTATTCCGTTAAGGACACAAGCGGACAGAGCGGACGAATTAGCGGAACCAATTTCGCTTTTGAAACAGACGGCGAGATCGGTCAGAAAGATGCAGCTTTGGGCTTGGATTCAGTCAATGACTTTAATGTTGTTCTGAAAGGCAAACCTCAGAATGTGTGCCTTCAAGCCAATAGAGAATCTGAAATGTCTGTGTCCGTGACCGAAGAGACAGTTACTTCAAATATTGAGATCTCGACGGAAGGTTCTCTGAAAGTTAAAAAACTTGTTTCAGAAGACGGAGAGATCGAATTTAATGCCAAAAAGACATTAACAATTGAAGAGATTCAGGCCAAAAGAGATGTGGCGGCTGAAGCTAACACGATCCACCTTAACGGAACAGCGAAGACCTCTGATGGTAATCTGACTCTTAAGGCAGGCTCGTCGCTTTCGGTCGCAGACCATTCCACCCTTTCAGCTTTAAACGGAACCCTTGATCTTTCTGCACCGAAAACGACTTTCGGAAAAGCGCTAACGCTGGAAGCTAAAAAACTCGGCCTTACTACAAGCAATGATATTTCTTTGACGGACAGCAGTCTAACTGCAGGAACAGATGGCCTTTCGTTAGTTTCTTCCGAAGGATCTGTCTCCATTAATGGCGGCGCATTAACGTCTCAGAACTCTATAAATGTTTCATCAGCTAAGGACACGACAATCAGCAGAACTGCTGTTTCTTCAGAAGGAAACGACGCAGAGGCCGGAGTCTTTTTGCGTTCTTCAGAAGGCGCAGTCAAAGTCAGTGACGGCTCGATCAATTCGAACGGTTCCGTCAAACTTTCTGCTGTCACAGACGCGCAGCTGACAAATGTTTCCGTATCGGCTAAGGGAACGGGAGAAGGCAGCGGAGTAGAAGTGAATTCCTCTCAAGGTTCCGTCATGATCGATGCCGGACAACTTGACTCTCAAAGTTCTATCCGACTTACTTCTGCAGCCGGCACACAAGTGATGGGAGTCGATCTAATCGCCGCCGGCACTGGGGAATCGGAAGGCTTATTTATTACCTCAAATGGAGGAGCGGTTGAGGTAACAAGCAATACAGTAAGTTCAGGCTCAGTTATCGACATTGCGTCTCAAAAGGATGCCAGTCTAACTGTTGAAAGTTTGAATGCAGCTGGCAAACTCGATGTCGAGAGTAAAGAAGGAAGCATCAACGTAAGTTCAGAAGCGAACGGCAACACAGGCGGTTTGCAGGCCGCAGCAGAAAACGGCTCTGTTACGTTGAAGGGGCTCAATGTCGATTCTTCAACTGATATTGATGTTCTGGCGAAAGATAGTATTTCCGTTACCGGCGGCTCCTTAAAGAACAAGGATGGTTCTAATTTGATCTTGGTGTCGAAAGAAGGCAATTTGAACCTTGCTCTGAATGAAAAGAATCTTGCTGCCGATACGATCACCTTAAAAGGAAAAGGCGAACTTAATCTCACGGGTTATACGCTTGTTGCTTCCAAAGGCGACTTGAAGGTTGCTACCGGCGGATTGAATATCAAGGATGCCTCTTTGAGTACTTCGACACCCGGCTCGGTTCTCCTCTCGGCTGAGGAAGGAAACGTTGATTCTAATAACAAGACCAGCATTGATTCTGCCGGCAGTCTGGAAGTGGGCGCAGCAGGCAAGGTCGATTTATCCGCAGCTAAAGTTGTATATTCGGAGTCTGGAGCACTACGTCTGACAGCAGGTTCTACAGATTCTGACGCCCTTAAAGTGTTTGCTCATAAAAACAATACCTTTAAGGGCGACGAAGTCGTAATGGACAGCGCCGGAGGGTTGATTTTTGCAGATGAAGCCCCCATTACAGTTGAGGCTTCTTCCGGGAAAGCCGTCTTGAAAGGACAGGCAATTGACCTCAAATCCGGTTCTTCCGTCAAAGCAAGGGACGAAGCAGTAGTTCGCGGATACGAGAGTTTGGTGCTCGGAGACAAAATATCTGTCGAGGGCTGCAGTGTGTCTGTTACGGGAGGAAAACAAGCCTTCAGCCTCGGAAACTATGTTTCTCTGACAGCAACAAATGGCGGAATTGAAGTTTTGGCAGACGCCGACGCGACGCTTGGAGGATCGCTCAACGTGAATGCTTCCTTGAAAGATCCGTCTGCCGGAGACGAAGCTCCGATCCGGATCGGAGCTCAGGGGGTTTTAAACGTTACGGAAGACAAATTCGAAGTCATTGCTGAAAACGGCAGTGTCGATATCTTTGGCGGGAACGGCCTGAATATCAAGAATGATTTAACGATCGTTTCTGCGTCCGACAGCTCTTTAACCTCGGAACGCGGTTTAATTGATATCGGAAATAAAGCGACGGTGAAAGCCGGGACGCAAAGCGGATTAAGTCAAGAAAACCCGCTCTATGGAAAAGTCAGTGTCATCGCCGGGAAAAGCTTCACCATCGGTGACGAGGCTCAAATCCTTTCTGACGATCTGCTGGTTTCAGCAGAAAAAGATATTCGATTCGGCGATAAGGCCACGCTTGTCGGCGCGACAAAGGGAGTCACGGTAAGAAGCAGCGAGGGTTCGATCTATATGGGCGAAAACCTCACGATGTCTTCTAATTCGGACAACTCTTTGTTTGAAGCCGGTAAAGATATTGTGATTGATCGGGATGCAACATTGAACAGCGAGAAAAATTCTGTGGTGTTCAGCGCCGGTCAGGACATTAAGTTCGAAGAAGACTTTACGGTTCACGGAAAAGGATTTGAACTTAAAGCTCAGGGTTCACTGATAGTCGGTGACAAAGCAACGGTTCAAACGAAATTCGGAAAATACGAGACCGGTTCGATAGAATCTTTGCCGCAAACGTCTATTGACGTGAAAGGAGATGTTAGATTCGGGAATGATGCAACGTTCCGTACGACGATGCTGTCTATGAACGCGGGAGATGATGAAAATCACACGGAAGGAAATATAACTTTCGGCGAACGTGCTTCCATCCAAACTTCAGTTCTCGGCGCTGTTATTGACGCTCAAGGAGATATTGCTTTCGGCGCCGGCGCAAACATTCGGACCCAAGAAGATCAGGAAGACTCCTACGTCCGAATCTCTTCACGCGGCCAAACAAGTTTTGGAGAAAACGCATTTGTTACGTCTGGAACGAGCTTAGATATTATCGGCAACAAGGGCATTTTCTTGGATAAGGGCGCCGTTCTTCAATCGAAGCTTGAGGACGGCTCTAAGAACCATACGTCACTGGTTTCAGAACATGGCGACATCAGGTTGGAAGAAAACTCCGTCGTCCAAGGTCAAACGGCTTACATCCGAACTGGAGATGAGTCGGGTGTCGGAGGCGGTTCTATCGAGCTGGGAGATAATTCTCAAGTCAGCGCGAGAGACAACGTCAGCATGAATGTGACGGGAGACGTGGTTCTTGACGGACAATTCCTTTCGACTTCTCTCCATGAAACAGAAATCAGATCTTCTGAAGGTAATGTCGTACTCAAAGATGAATCGGAATTGATTTCTTACGGTGACGTGTATTTAGACGCAGCCGGATCTATAGATATCGGATCGGATTCCTTTATTTTTGCCGGTAATGATCCGGATGCTTCCAATCGAGTGGGTAAAAAGGATGTTTCCTTCACTGCCGGACAAGATGTCACAATCGGAAAGGGCACGGTTGTTCTGACTCAAGCTGACCTGAATATTGAAGCAAAACGGGGTTCGGTTGTTTTTGAAGAGGAAACAGCTGTTGGTGTCCTCAGTCCTTCTGAAGATGAGGAAATCAATCGTTTGACGGTTTCTGCAGGAAAAGACTTTACGATAAAAGACACCGTAATGTTGTTTGCTTCCGAAGAGGCTCAATTGAAAGCAGGGGGAAACTTCGAGCTCGGTCAAGGATCCGTCTTGGCTGGGGACGGTCTTGTGAAAGTAGAGGCCGGGAAAGATGTGTCCTTGAAACATGGCTCCGGAATTGAAGGATTCTCTTCTGACGGGGTGGAAAACCTCGAGATTCACGCGGAAAGAAACGTCCATCAAGACGCTTCTGCCGACGGCATTGCGTCCGATCGTCTGGAAGTTTCTGCAGGCGGATCGGTTGAGTTACTAGCTCAGAAATCAGCCAAGGATAAAGAGCTGGGAAATCGAGTTGATGAATTGATTGTATCTGCCGGTTCGGACATTAATTTGGTCTTGAACGGTCAGAAGCAGGAAATTCAGATTAATGAAGAAAAAGGCAATATCATCAACGGAAATCTGACTATAGAAAATTACAACGGTCCGCTTTCAGTTGGATATGAACTGACTGTTAACGGCCACGCTGAAATGAAAGCCGACAGTGTTTTACTTAAAGACCTTCAAGCATCTCAGGATATTTATCTCGAAGCCAACGGCGAAATTCGAGCCAATGAGCTAGCGTCCGGAGCGGATGTCACGATTGTCCAGCGCTCCGCAGATCCGTCTGCTGCCGTCGTGGTCAAAAATGTCGATGCCGGAGATCAGATCTTTGTCTTGAATGCTGGCGGTCCGATATCCTTAGAAAAATCTGTTTCCGGTAATTCAACAATGATATTTGTCTCTCAGGATGGGTATAAGCCGGATAGGAACGTTATTTCTTCAAGATCCAACAGAGTAGGGATTTTCGCGGCTGCACCGCAAATGCTGTCGGTGTTCGATCGCTTTGGTCGCGAAATCTCTTATCTCAGTAAGGATTCTTTGCAAGCTGACCAGCGCCATCATCATTATGCGTTATATCGTTATGGAGAAGACACGCATATGCCTGCTTCGCGTTTATTTTTTAACGGGTACAGAGCTGAAAGCGTAAGTCCTTCGAATGGTCTGATAAAAGAAGCTCTACTTTTTGTAACCAACCGGTGGCAGGTTAACATGGGAGAAGAGGGGGCCGAAGAGGAAACCGAAGACTGATGAAATGAGACCGAAAAGTCCGGTCTCCGCGGAGCTGACCTCCTCCTCTTCGTGTAGAGGAAGAGGAAAGAGGTCAGGAAGCCGCTGTAATCCGGGCTTCTTCCGATAATTCCGTTTTTTGGTCAGACGGCTTGGCTGAAGCTTTCCTTTTTTTGTATTGTGAGCGAATGATGGAATAAAGAATTAAGCCGATTAGAATTATGCAGATTGGGCTTGAGAATATTCCCAAAAGCAATTGACCGACATCTCCTTGCACCAAGGCCAGGGCACGCGCTAATTCACTTTCAGCCATTGTGCCGAGTACCAAACCTAAAACCAAAGGTTCTCTGGGAAGGTTGAAGTGCTTCATTGCACATCCCAATGCTCCGAAACCTATCATGACCCAAACTTCAACAATTGAGCCGTTGACGGCGTACGAGCCGATCACTGCTAACGCAAGCACTAATGAGGCAAGGATGGGTTTAGGCATTGCCAGCAATTTGACGCAGTATTTGGCACAAAGGATTCCGATGGGAATGAAAGCGACATTAGCGATGAGTAAACTGAAGATAAAGCTGTAAACAGTCTCAGCATTCTCTTGGAAAAGCGTTGGCCCGGGCTGGAGTCCATGAATCATCAGCCCGGAGATCAATACAGCCGATACGGCGTTGCCCGGGATGCCTAACGTAAAGGCAGGAACGAGCGAACCGCCAACTACGGCATTGTTGGAAACTTCTGAAGCCAAAACGCCTTCAGGGCAGCCGGTGCCGAAATGACTCGGATCTTTGGCGGATTTCTTTGCGTCATCGTAGGCAATAAATGAAGCGATGGACTGGCCGGCTCCCGGGACGATGCCGATTATGATGCCAATGATTGAGGCTCTGAGAGTCAGCATTTTGTATTTCAGGATTTCTCTCATCGCGCGGATAATTCCAGAGCAGGAAACCGAACTTTCGACTTTAACGGCATCTTTTTCGTCTCTTAACATTGAGACAACTTCCGGAAGAGAATAGAGGCCAATTAATGCAGTCACTAGAGATAAACCGTTGAAAAGTTCCGGCAGATCAAAGGTAAAGCGCGCTTCCCCGGTAATCGGATGCATTCCTACAATCGAAAGTAAGAGACCAAAAATACCGGTGATCATTCCTTTAACAATATTCTTTTCTGAAAGCGCAGCGATGATGGCGACTCCGAAAAGCGCCATGATGAAATATTCCTGAGAGCCGAATTCCAAAGCCAAACGCGCTAAAGGAGGAGCAAGAAATAAAAGGGCAAGGACAGAGAGAATTCCGCCGATTGCCGAACCGATCGTAGATAACGCTAAGGCGCGAGAAGCCTGCCCTTTCTGAGTCATCGGATAACCGTCAAGTAGCGTGCAGCAGTTCGAGGGAGTTCCGGGAATATTTAACAGAATTGCACTGATGGAGCCGGCGTAACTTGAAGAGGCATAAATGGCACCGAGAAGAGCTAGTCCCATCGCTGGGCTCATGCTGAAAGTGAAAGGTACCAGAAGGGCAACGCCCATAGTGCTCGTAAGTCCTGGCAGAGAGCCCACGACAATGCCCAGAATTGTCCCTAGGAGAACCATCCCCAGCATTCCGGGTTCCAATGCTTGGAAAAATGCAGGAAAAAGTGCTGAAAGATCCATAGCTGCCCTCCTAAAAAGCCCATATCTCGCCGACAGGCAATCGTGTGCCGAGCAAGAGCGTAAAGAAGAAATAAACACCGGTAAGGAATAGAAGCGTTACTCCTAGATAAACCAATAGGCTCCTTTTACGGATGCATCCAAATCCGGCCATCACCAGTATTAAGAATAGGAATGTAGAGAGATAGTAACCGAGCAGCGGGACTGCGACTGCGTAAGTTCCAATTAACAGCAGAATTGTCAAGGAGAGAGGAAAACCCGGTCTGTGAAGCTCAAAGGAAAGAGATAGCTTTTCTGCTTTGAATTTTTTAAAGAGGGTGATTGCATTGAGTATCGAGAAAGACACGAAAAGCCAGCCCAAGAAGACCGGGAACTGTCGGGAGTCCGGTTCATATGAATAGCCTTTCCATAAGATCAGAGTTCCTGCGAGCAAAAGAAGAGTCGCTAGAAACGTTTCTTTTCGGATGTTCTCTTGTTCCATGATTGACTCCCGACAAAATGTTAGAAGAGGTTCTTGTTTTCTGAGACTAGTTTGGAGGTCTGAGAGACAATTCTTTGAGTTTCTTGGGCGTTTTTAAAGCCGATATCCAGCTTGAGTTTCTTGGTTTCAGCGATGAAATCCGGATCTTCGCAAATCCCTTTGATGCCGTTTTCTAACTTAGTTAATACTTCGGGACTTAAGCCTTTGGGCGCGCAAATGCCGCGGATGGCTGCGCCTGCAGGCGCGATATCTTTTCCGAAAGCTTCTTTGGCAGTGGGAGCGGAGGCTGCGGACTGGTCAGCGAATACCACGAGAATTTTAAGTCCGTTGCCGAGCTGCTTTTGTGCGGCAGAGAGTGTTGAAGCACAGAGGTCAACTTTTTTACCCATCAATGCTGTAAGTGCCTTACCTGAGCCGTTGAAGGGAACGAAATTTGTCTTAATACCAAGATCTTTTTCAGCGATCAGATGCTGGAGCTGAACATTAGACTGCGGACCGTCTCCGGCGACATTCAAAGTTTTGATTTTAGCTGCTTTGATGAAATCAGCTGCTGTTGTATAAGGACTGTCCTCGTTGACAACCCAGACAATTGGGTCAGATTGAACAGCTGCTATGAAGGTGAAATCATCCATAGAGAAAGGCACATTCTTACGCAGTTCCTTGATCATGATCATTGAAGGTAAAGAAGCTGCACCGATTGTGTAACCATCCGGTTTGGCTTTACTCAGAAGGGTCCAGCCGATTTGGCCGCCGGCTCCTGGTTTATTGTCAATGGTAAGAGTTTGACCGAGATGTTTTTCCGCGTATTTACCCATGATGCGAAGAAGGATGTCATTGCCGCCTCCTGCGCTAAAAGGAACGATTGTCAAGAGCGGCTTAGAAGGATAAATATCTGCTGCATAGGCTGAACCGGCGCCAAAGAGGCTTAGAGCGGTAAGAACAGAAAGGGAGGAAAGAAGGTTTCTGCGTTTCATGATTTTGTCCTTGGAATGGAAATAAAGTTTTGGGGATAATTTTGGTCAGAGCGTCGGATGGTCTTTGTCAAAAATTACTTTTCCATCGGCGACGATGGTCGGATGCCACATGATGAGATCGTAGTGACACGGTGCCTTGGTAACGCCGCCGAGGGTAAGGCTTGTGCCGATGCCGATATGACAGGTCCCGAGGACTCCTTCGTCTTCAAGCATGATTCCGCACATACGACACTTCGGATTCAAACCAATCCCGAGTTCTGCAATGTTGTAGCTGTTTTTGTCGGCGTGGCTGGCTAAATCTTTGCGAAGGATTTCTGCAGCCCTTCCGCCTTTGATTTCAGTGATAAAGCCCCCTTCGACTTTGCATATGACGGGTTCATCTACAAGGCCGATACCGAGATATGGAATTGAAGCATCGCATACAATAATCCCTTCTGCAGTCCCCTCTATAGGGGTTGTATTTGCTTCAATAGTGGGGATGGTAGAGAACTGACCTTTTTCAACTACGCAGTAAAGCGCATTTCCGCGTCTTCCTTTCGTATTGAAACGAAGATCAGTTCCTCCCGGAGAGGTGATATGAATTTCTTCGGCAGTTTCCAGGGCTTTGGCGACAGCAATGCAGGTTGGTTTGATTTGATCAAAGTCAGCTTCTATCCCGCCGTGCATCATAACTTCAGGGGTGAAATCTGTCATGACGATGATTCGAGCTCCGGCTGCCGCCGCATTTTTTACTGCATGTGTATGGGTAATAGAGTAACTGACGGGCACGATCACGACGTCCGCATTTTTCATGGCGGCGGCCACGGCTGCAGGCGGTTCTTCTCCGGCCCGTTTGCGAGGCTTCATACTCATAATCATTACTTCTGCACCTCGGTCACAGGCAACGGCAGCAACAGCTTGAGCGATGTCTGTTTTAGCATAGTCAGTGACCAAAAGGACAGTTTCCCCGGCTTGCACTTTTGTAGCAACATCGACTAAAACCTTGGCTCCCTTCATCATTAGAAGTTCTTTCATCACTTTTCCTTTCTTTGCGCCATCATCGAGCAGTTGCACCAATTTAGGGCATCCTTGCACAGCTATGACGCATTTAAGTTGGTTTATTGAGGCTTTGAAAACTAGTCAGGTTGATTATTGGTTGGATGATTCTGCTAGGTTTCAAAATAATCTATGCAAGAACTATGCCAAGTTTGCGCTATCTATTTGAAAATAGTTATACGAATGCACTGTTAAGTTGAAAACAGTTTCTGTCAAGCTTTTTAAGCGAAGTGCAGGAAAGGACCTGGCATGGGATGAAGCGTGCAAGAAAACGATAATAGAAAGGCTATTTTTTGATTCAGTAATCTCCCCTTAGTAACCCCTGTTGGTATAAAAAAGCGGTTTTTTTTATAACTTCTGTGGCTCAAAGTGTTTCCACGCATTTCCAGAAGCCGGCGAGACTAATGCAGTAGATAGGTCCCTCGGAAGAAATATGAAAACCACTCCAAAAATCAAACAATTGACTTTAGCCTGCTTTTTGGCTGTGACATCAATGATGTTGACATCCTCCTCGTCATAAATGACAAGGATTCCATACCACCTCTGCAGCGGCCGTAGCCTAGTGC
>OGGX01000427.1_pt1 | contig 27160 bp, 22 predicted proteins | sample 1571331 | NCBI WGS metagenome assembly OGGX01 (sample SAMEA2582056, study PRJEB24529) | metagenome | biome: Human gut stool | place: China | collected 2011
TCCTGAAGGAGGAACCGGAATGCAGCACATTACGGTAGTGCCTTACGACCCAGCCTGGCCTGGCCTTTATGAAGCGGAGGCGCAGGCCATCGCGGGGGTGCTGGGACAGCGGCTCACGGCCATCCATCACATCGGCAGCACGGCGGTGCCGGGGCTGGCTGCAAAGCCCGTCATCGACATTATGCCGGTGGTGCGGGCCGTCACGGAGGCCGATGAATGCCGCGCGGATTTCGAGGCGTTGGGCTACGAATATTTGGGCGAGTTCGGCATTCCGGGCCGCAGGTATCTGCGCAAGGGCGGCGATGAACGGACGCATCAGATGCATATTTTTGCCTCGGACGATGTGCACGCCATTGCGCGGCACTTGGCCGTGCGGGATTATCTGCGCGCCCATCCCGCCCGCGCGGCGGCTTACGGCGCGCTCAAGCTGGAACTGGCGGCCCGGTTCCCTTATGACATCGACGGCTACTGCGACGGCAAGGACGCCTTTGTTGGGGCGCTGGAGCGCGACGCGCTGGAATGGCGCGCCGCCTGTGATTTGAAAAATGGGAGCAACAAAGCATGATAACACCAACCGAGATCAAACAAAACGAACAGATCCGCACTTACATTGAAAAGGCAGACGAAGCGCTGGCCGCGCTGGGCTATACCGAGCACAGCTACGCACACGTGACGCGCGTTGCGCATTTTGCCGAAAAGATCATGGCCGACCTGGGCTATCCCCGGCGCATGCAGGAGCTGGCGTGGATCGCCGGGTATATGCATGACATCGGCAACGTCATTAACCGCATCGACCACGCCCAGAGCGGCGCGGTGATGGCGTTCCGTATTCTGGACAAGCTGGGCATGCCCGCGGATGAGATCGCAACCGTGTGCTCGGCCATCGGCAACCACGACGAAAGCACGGCCTTCCCCGTGAACGCTGTGGCCGCCGCGCTGATTTTGGCTGACAAAACGGACGTGCGCCGCACCCGCGTGCGCAACCGGGACAAGGCCACCTTTGACATCCACGACCGTGTGAACTACGCGGTGGAAAAGGCCAGCACCACGCTGGACGCCGCCGGAAAGGCCGTAGTGCTGGACCTGCAGCTGGACACCGGTATGTCGCCCGTCATCGATTATTTTGAAATATTCCTCGAGCGCATGCTGCTGTGCCGCAAGGCCGCTGAAAAGCTGGGCCTTTCCTTCCGGCTGGTGGTGAATGGCCAGACGGTGCTGTAAGCGCGGCGAAAAACGGAACAATGTGCCGTGTTTTGGCGCATGTGATTAAGCGCCTCCCGGCGCGGGAAAGCTATTCTTGCCGGCAAGCAGGAAGTTTTTCACGCAGGGAGGTTTTTGATTGGAGCACAAGGAAGTAAAGCGCGGCGAGGTATTTTACGCCGACCTGAGCCCTGTCGTTGGCAGCGAGCAAGGCGGCGTGCGCCCCGTACTTATCGTGCAGAACGACGTGGGCAACCGCCACAGCCCCACGGTGATCGCGGCGGCTATCACGTCCAAGCAGGATAAGACGAACCTGCCCACCCACATTGGCATCAAGGCGGGCACCGGGGGCCTCACGCGGGACAGCGTAGTGCTGCTGGAACAGGTGCGCACGTTGGACAAGCGCCGTCTGCGGGAGCGGGCGGGGCAGATAGACCCCGACGTGCAGCGCCGTGTGGACGAGGCGCTGGAAATCAGCTTCGGGCTGGAGACGTTCTAGGGCAGCGCCGCACAATTCATGGCTGACGCCTTAAGTGTCGCCCCGCTTGCATATTTTCCGGCAGTTGTCACAAAAAGCCTCGCGAATACACAAAGAAATTGCTGCGTTTTTTGTTTAAAATGCCAAAAAATATACCGGCGCGATTCAATACTCAGAATTGCGCGGTATTGCCCTGGACCTTTCAGACAGAATAAAGCGGCGCCCGGCGTGCAGCATGCCGGGCGCCGCTTTTCCGTGTGCAAAACTGCAAAGCCCGGCCCCGCTGCGGGGGCCGGGCTTTTTCGCGGGGTGCGCCTTACGCTTCCCAGGCGACCATCTTTTTTGCGGCTTTATAGATATCGCCGCAGCCCAGCGTGATGACAAGGTCGCCCGGCCGGGCGTTTTTCATCACATGGTCCACGACCTCGTCAAAGGTGTCGTACCACACGCTGCCGGGGATCTTGGCGGCAAGGTCCTTCGTTCGGACGGCGTAATCCTCCGCGCGTTCCCGGCTGCCCATGATCTCCGTCATCACCACTTTGTCCGCGATCTGCAGCACCCGGGCAAAATCGTCCAGCAGCATCTGCGTGCGGGTGTAGGTGAAGGGCTGGAACACGGCCCACACGCGTTTGTAGTCCATTTCCTTGGCGGCGCGCAGCGTGGCCTCCAACTCGGTGGGGTGATGGGCGTAGTCGTCGGCGATGGTCACGCCGTTTACCTCTCCCAGAAACTCAAAGCGGCGGCCGGCGCCCCGGAATGCGTTGATGCCCCGGGCGCACTCGTCGGCCGTGCAGCCGGACATTGTGGCGCATGCGAAAGCGGCCAGCGCATTGTACACATTGTGGCGTCCGGGCACCGAAAGTTCAATGTGCACTGCGGGCACACCCAGTACCTGCACGTCGAAGCAGAAGAACGATGGGCGGTATTCGCGCACATGCACGGCGCGGTAATCCGCGGGCGTGTCGATGCCGATGGTGCGGATGTGGCGGTCCAGATTGTGTATGACCTTAACGGTATTGGCGTCGTCCAGGTTGGCAATGACGGTGTGCGTGGTGAGCAGTGCGAATTTGCGGAAGGATTCCTCCAGGTTCTCCATGGTCTTGAAGAATTCCAGATGGTCCGCGTCCACGTTCAGGAGCACCGAGATATAGGGCACCAGATGCAGGAAGGTGTTGCTGTATTCGCATGCCTCCACCACGATCTCGCGCCCTGTGCCGTAGCGGCCGTAGGCGTCGATGAGCGGCAGCTTGCCGCCGATGACGGCGGCGGGGTCCGCGTGAGCCATCACCATGATCTGCGTTGTCATAGCCGTGGTGGTGGTTTTTCCGTGTGTGCCCGCGATGCAGATGGGATGGGGGTAGGTGTTGGCCACATAACCCAGAAGGATGCTGCGCTCCACGGTGGGGATACCCAGCCGGTGGGCCTCTTCGATCTCCGGGTTGCCCCTCATGATGGCGGCGGTATACACCACCAGCTCGGCTCCGTGCACGTTTTCGGCCTTGTGTCCCATGGAGATCGGGATGCCCAGCTTGCGCTCGCGGTCGATGATATCGCCCTCGTTCACGTCCGAGCCTGTGATCTCATAGCCCACTTCATGCAGGATCTGCACCAGCGGGAACATGCCGCTGCCGCCAATGCCCACAAAGTGCAGCTTGGTTTTGCCGTCCAGCAGTTTGCTGTCGAATGCGTTCATATCTATCACCTCGTAAAAATACGCCTTGTTCTTTTAACATTATATATTGATTTGATGGTAAAATAAACAATTTCCCGTAAATTTGGCCGGAAAGGGCATTTTCTGGTATACTGGAAAAAACAAAACCGGAAGCAAAGGGGCGCGGATACGGATGGATGTAGAGTTTGAAGGCGCGCATATGATATGGGACGGTGTGCTCTGCTGCACGGCGGACGACCCGGAGGCCTACTATGCAGCGGATGCGCGGCGGGTGCTGGAGCTGTTCGTGCTGGCGGCGGAGCAGGGACTGGAGCTGAAGGCGGACACGCTGCTGGCTGCGGCCGGGGCTGCGCCGGGCGTGCGGAGCCTGTCCGGGCGCGCGGCGGGTGCAGCGGCACAGCGGCTTTTGCTCTCCGGCGCACCCGAGGCACTGGGCGTTTTGTGCGCCGCAGGGGCGTATGCATCTTTCGGGCTGCCGCAGCGCGCGCCCTGTCTGCATGGCCTGGCGGAGGCGCCCGCCGTGCCTATGGCGCGGTGGTGGCTGTATCTGCGGCGGTGCGGGACATCCGCCGTGCGGGACGCATCGCTGTGCGCCGCGCTGGAACTGGACGCCGCTCTGCCGGAGCTGATGGCTGCTCTGGATGTGCTTGCTGCCCGCAAAACACCGCCCGCGGACCGGCAGGAGCTGAAGCGTGTGCTGAGCCGCCTGCCGGAGGCGCTGGACTATGACGCTGCCGCGCGCACGCTGGCTCTGGCGGACCCGCGCTGGAACAGCCAGCCCGCACTGTACGCGGCGCTGCGCCTCTCCCGTGAGCCTTATCTTCCCGCCCAGCTCGCCGTCACCAGTGCGGAGCTGACGGCGGCGCACATTCGGGGCGGACGGCAGGCATGGGTCCTGCGGGGCCTGCTGGACGCGGTCATCGCCGCGCCGCAGATCAACTTCCCGGAAGCGCTGCTGGCGCTGGCGAAAACGCTAGCCGGGCAGGCATGAGCCGCCGAAAATGTGAAAACACTGGAAATAGGCGGCGGAAGGCTTGCACTTGTGATATACAAATTGTATAATACCATTGATAACTTTAACTTGTTTTCGGTGGAAGCGCTGAAAGCAGAGGTGAGGAGTGCGGCAAGTGAAGAAACTGCTGGGGATGATCCTGACGCTGGCGCTGGCGGCGGGTCTGGCTTGGCCGGTGTACGCCGAAAGCAGCACCGTGCCGCCGGAGGTGACGGCGCACGCATACCTTGTCATGGATGCACAGACGGGGCAGGTGCTCGTACAGAAGGGCGGCGCCGAGCGGAATTATCCAGCCAGTATCACGAAGATTATTTCGCTGGCGCTGGCTATGGAAAAATGCGGCGGCGACATGACGCAGCAGGTCACGGTCAGCCCGGACGCGGTCTATTCGCTGGAGGCGGGCTCGTCCCATGTCGCGCTGCAGCCGGGAGAGGTCGTGTCTCTCAACGATCTGTTCCATGCCACGATCCTGGCCAGTGCCAACGACGCGGCCAATGTGCTGGCAGAGTACACCGCCGGCAGCATGGAGGCGTTTGTGGAGTTGATGAACGCCAAAGCCGCGGAGCTGGGCCTGGCGGGCACCCATTTTGTAAATGCCAACGGCCTGCACAGCGCCGACCACTACACCACGCCCTACGACATGGCCCGCCTGACACAGTGGGCGATGACGGTGCCGGGCTTTTCCGAGTTGTTCGGCGCAACGTCCTATACCATGCAGCCCACCAACAAGCAGGAGCAGGAGCGTCAGTTTGGCACCGATAACTGCATGCTGGTAACGAACAAATACCAGTATGAGGGCACCACCGGCGGTAAGAGCGGCTGGACGGAGGAGGCGGGCTACACGATGGTGGAAACCGTCACCCGCAGCGGCAGAAGTCTGATCTGCGTGGTGATGGGAAGCGCAAAAAAGTATGACAAGTTTTCCGACAGCATCGCATTGCTGGATTATTGCTTCGATCATTTCACGCCCGTCACGCTGGCGGCTTCGGATATTACGTCCCCGCAGGTGCCGGTGTATTACGCCGAAGGAGCGCCCTCGGTGGGCAGCGCGCCGCTGGCCCTTTCGGTGGAGGGCTACACATTCCTGCTCCACAGTGCGCTGGCTGCGGATGACGTGCAGGTCACGTTTGATACGCCGGAGCGCTACATGGTGGACGAGCCGTTCACCGCAGCAATGACGGTCAGCCTGAGGGAGGGCCTTTCGGCCGGGAGCTGTATGAACCGCGAGATCGGCGTTTATACGTTGGGCATCGACGAGAGCGCAGTGTCCGCGCTTTTGGACGCCAATGCGAAGGAATTTGTGGACAGGCCCGCCTGGTGGGAGGTCGCGCTCAAGGTGCTGGGCGTGCTGTTCTGTATCTTTCTTTTACTGGCCGCTCTGGTGGCCGGGCGCATCGCTTATGTGGCGTACGTTAAGGCGCAGCGCAAAAAGCGCAGGCTGGCACGCCGCCGTGCTGCCATGCTCGCGGCGCAGCAGGGCCTTATGCCCCGCGTGCAGCAGCCGCGGCCCGTACACGGCCCGGCCATGACGCGGGAGCCTGCGCCCGCGCTGCGCGTAGTGCAGGGAGGCCGCGCGGAAGGCGTGCCCGCCGGCCGCACAGCCATGGGCGCTTCCCGCGGCAGAGATTGACCGGCTGCGCGGCTGGCGGAAACGTCAAATTGAAAAAGCGCGCCCTGAATCGGCCTGTTGGCCTGCTCAGGGCGCGCTTTTGTTGTGCTGAAAATATCTGCCGCAGCCGCGCGGGAACGGAGCATTACACCTCCCATGAGGTGTAAGAATCTCCCCGGACCAGAAAGGCACGGCGTGCCAGGTGCGCCAACGGCGCGTCTGAGCGGGAATCGGAATAAAACTGCCCGATTTCCGCATCCGGATATTGCTCCCGGAAACGCGACACCTTTTCCGCTCCCTTGCAGTTGAGGCCCGTGTAACGCCCGGTGCGCGCATCTACACGGGAGGCGATGGGCGGGCGGATACCCAGCCTGCGGCAGGCGGGCCAGAAATCCTCCGCCCAGGCGTCCGCGTCCGGCACGCCCTGCAAAAAGGAAAAAAACGCTTCCTTGAACGCTTCCTTAGCCGTGCGGCCCAGCGCATAGCGCACGGCGGCGGCGCACTGCCGGGGCAGAAAGCGTGCCAGCCCTGGCGCGCGCTTCAGGCAGTAGGCCCAGAAAGCGCGGGTGCTGTCGCCGCGAAAGATCGTGTCGTCAAAATCGTATACGTTCATGGCGGCGCACCATTACAAGCCGATGATCTTGGAGTCGAGAAAGACCTCCAGCGCCGGGATCTTGATGAACAGCGCCAGAATGAATACGGCGGCCAGTATGATCATGTACATCAGCAGCCCTTTCTCCCGGTAAAGCTTCTCCGGCTTCTGCACGGCGGAATCCTTTTTGAAGGCAAGATGAAAGTAAAAACAGAACAGCCCGCACAGGAAGGGGACCACCAGCAGTAGCTCGATCTTGTATTTGATGATGAAGATACCGCACAGAAACAGCGAGCACATGGCGTAGAAGAACGCGGAGATCAAGAGAGACTGTTCGGTGTACTGGCCGAAGGATTTGCGGTACAGCGCGGCGGTGCTTTTGTCACCGATCATACGGTATTCGGCATAGCGCTTGATGGCCATGAGAAACGCGCCGCCCAGCCAGTAGCCCAGCACGATGGTGACCGGCGGCAGATAGTCCGCCGTTACGAAAAACCAGCCCAGCAGCAGGCGGATGGCATTGTTGATGGACTCCGACAGTACGTCCAGATATGCGATATCCTTGGTGCGGAAGGGCTTGACATTGTACAGAACACCCATCACCAGCAGCCACAGCTCGCATACAAAGAACGGGATGTTCACCAGCAGCGAAGCGCCAAGCCCAACCGCGGCCAGCACCGCATATTCCGCGGCAACGATTTTTCCGCTCATAGTGTTCTGCACCACGGGGCGTTTTTTCTTGGTGGGATGGTACTTGTCGAACCGGGCGTCCAGCCATTCGTTGATGACATAGTTGGCCGAGGCGATCATGCAGGTGCAGAAGAAACTGACCAGCGCGATACCGGCCAGGCCGCCGTAGGAGCCCTTCCAGCCTACCAGCAGCAGCGCGAACAGCGTGCCGGGGAAGATGAACAGGTTTTTGATCCAGTGGTCCGGACGGGCGATCTTGATATAGTCTTTCATGTTGAAGAACGTCCTTTCTTATTTAAGGCTGTACGGGGAAGCGGACAAGGCGTGCCCCTCGAACCATTTGGCCGTGCCGTAAGCCAGAAACGCCAGCATGGGCGCACAGGCTGCCGAGAGGTACATCAGATAGATGTCGAATGAAAGCGTCACGGCCATGAGATAGGCAATAGCAGCCATGCGCAGAAGCCCGGTGAGGAAGAAGCCCAGCATCAGCACGCTGCCCGCAAGGTCCGCAGGCGGCTGCTTTTTTTTCAGTCCGCGTACGCAAGCGGGCGCATACCGCACAAGCCACAGCACGGTGAGCAGCAGCATGGGCCAAAGCAGGATGCGCTGCACCCAGGTTACAAGATTCAGCAGCTTGTAGGCAATTTGATTGAGAGGCGCAAAGTAGGGCAGATCGGTGTTGGCCTGTGCGGCGATGGTGCTCTGGCAGTGCAGATAACTCTCCCATTCTTCAGTTTGGTCGGGCCGGGCGATGGAAAGTATCTGGGTCGGTTCGGTCTGCTCGAAGAGAACGAACACCTTGACCTCGTCAAAAAATTTACCGATGGTAGGGGCGACATATTCCGCCTTGATCGGAGAAAACACACCGCTGTGTCTGCGCCCGGCGGGGACAAGCCCTGCATCACAGGCGGCGTTTATCTCGTCGGCCACCGCGCGCCAGAAGTTTTCTGCGTCCTGGGCCGTGTCGTAGTAACCGGCCGTCCAGGCGGCCTTGCGCAGCACCCAATGGATGCCGCCGGAATTCAGCTCGCCTGTTTCCGGGTCGCCGTAGCCGTTGTACATCTCGGGCGTCTCCAGCACATCCTGAAGTTTGGCGAAGGTGGGGGATACTTCATACAATGCAAGGCGTGTGGACAAAGGGATGAGCTCGTAGCGCTTCTGGTCATCCGGATACGCGCGGGACAGCGCACCCATGGCGTCATTGAATTCGCTGGAAGTGAAATCGCTGATGATAAAACGGCCATAATACTTGTAGTTCATGCCGCACCAGGCCGCGATGCCGCCGCCCCACAGCGCTAATGGTACCAGCAGCAGCGCCAGGCGGCTCTTTTTGTGCGCAATGCTTTTGTCCAGAAACAGATAAGCAAGATAAACCGCCGCCGCGCACAGAACGAACGGCAGCAGCAGCGCGTTGTCTTCGTGGCACAGCCAGGCCGCCGCAAGGGAAAGGCCGGCGGCAACATAATAAGGCAGCGCGCGCAGCGGTTTTTCCCGAAAGCGCGTGAATGCGCCCAATAGTCCTGCCAGCGCCAGCAGCACCAGGGAGGGATAGATATTGTCGCGGTAGACGCGCAGCGTATTTTCCGCCCAGGAGGCCGGGGTATACAGCGTGACGGCGAATACGAACAGCCGTCCCCAGTTTGTGCGCATCACGGGCTTCAGCGCCGCCAGCAGCACCAGGCAGCTCACCGCGAACAACGCCTGACCGCCTACGACGATGTTGACGTGCAGCAGGTTCAAAAACGCCAGCCAGAGCGCATAAAACGAATGCTTGCCCAACGTGAGCCAATCGTATTCTCCCAGCCAGTTCCCGGCGGAGATGCTCTTGGCAAGGTTGAACATCAGCGTGTCGTCGATGGGGGAAAGATCCGGCGAGGCGACGATGAGCTGGAAGCTGCACAGGCCCAGCTTGACGGCAGTGAGGGCCAGCGCCAGTACCCACAGCCACCGTGCGCGCAGATCCTGCTTCGGCAGCAGCTTTTTCAGTTTCGACATGGCTTGTCTCCTTTTGCGGCGCGCCGGGGCCGGGCGCCGTTTGCTTGGCAGCCGTGCAGATGTACCGCACACGGCTATGGCCACAATTGTATATTATTATATCACTATAAGTACTGCGTGCGCAACACGGGCGGCACATGTGCGTGCTGAAGGGTGAAATAAGCATGAGAGGTTGAGTATTTCTGCACGGGCCGTTATAATAATGTCTGGCATATGGCGGCCGGCTGCCGCGGGAGCTGAGGGAAAACGGTTGTTGCACAAGGGGATTGATGGTATAATAACCTCAAACCCGCCGCTTGCGCGGCTGCGCGCACTTCGTGCGCTGATGCGCTTTTGCGCATGGGCCTGAAATATTGCATCGCGGAAAACCGCGGCAGTTCCCCGCCAGCCAAAAGCGTGGCGGGCGTTTGATGCGCGGTCCGGTCCGGGCGGCTGCACATTTCGCGGATATTTTGGTCTGCCGTGCTTGCGCTTTTCTCAAACGCGGCTTCGGGGACAAAACTCCGCCGCGTTTTTGCTGAGGCCGTCCCGGACGGCTTCCCTGATGCAAAAGATGCCGAAAAAGTCGCGCGGCGGACTGTCGTCGTGCGGGAAGGATAAGCCATGGAGGATTGTATCATCATCGGAGCAGGCGCGGCCGGGCTGTTTGCCGCCGGCGCTGCCGTGCACGCGGGCAAACGCGTCACGGGTCTGGAGCATATGGACGCGCCGGGCAAAAAGCTGCTCATTACAGGCAAGGGGCGGTGCAATGTCACCAACAACTGCGGTCCGGATGAGTTTTTGAAAAATGTGCGCCGCAATCCGCGTTTTTTGTATTCGGCGCTCAACGCCTGCCCGCCCGCTTTCGTGATGGAGCTGCTGGAAAAAGGGCTGGGCGTGCCGCTTAAAACGGAGCGGGGGCGGCGGGTATTTCCTCAGAGCGACCGCGCGCAGGACGTGCTGGACGCTCTGCTGCGCTGGGCGAAGGGTGCGCGTCTGCGGTACGAGGGCGCACGGGAGCTGATGTTGGAGAACGGCCGCTGCACGGGCGTGCGCCTGCAGAGCGGCGAAGCGCTGCGTGCCGGGGCCGTGCTCGTGGCGACGGGCGGCGTGTCTTATCCGGTGACGGGCTCCACGGGCGACGGCTACCGTTTCGCACGGAAGGCGGGCCACACCGTAGTGCCGCCGGAGCCGAGCCTTGTTTCCCTGGTGGAGCGCGGAGGGGTGTGCAGGCGTATGATGGGTCTTTCCCTTAAAAATGTGGCGCTCACACTGTACGAAGGAAAAAAGGCGCTGTTTTGCGAGCAGGGTGAGATGCTGTTCACGCATTTCGGCATGTCCGGGCCGCTGGTGCTTTCCGCCAGCGCACACATCCGGGATATGAAAAAATACGGCTACCGCGTCTGTATTGACCTCAAGCCTGCGCTGCCGCCGGAAAAGCTTTATAAGCGCGTCTCCGAGGACTTTGCGCTTCTTGCGAACCGGGAGGCTGCGAACTGCCTTGTGAAGCTGCTTCCGGCCTCCATGCAGCCTGTGATGCTGGATATGTGGGGCATGGACCCGCAGCGCAAGGTGAACCAGATCACTCGGGAGGAGCGCCGGCGCCTGGTGGAGCTGCTGAAAGCGTTCCCGGTCGAGCTGGCCGGAAAGGGCGACCTTGCCCATGCCGTCGTTACCAGCGGCGGCGTCAGCGTAAAGGAAGTGGACCCCAAAACAATGCAGAGCAAGCTGTGTCCGGGGCTGTATTTCGCGGGCGAGGTGCTGGATGTGGACGCGTACACGGGCGGCTACAACCTGGGAATCGCGTTCGCCACAGCATATGCGGCGGCAAGCCATCTGTAATCGGCCGGACGGCTGTCAATCATGACCGGGCGCATGCCGCAGTGCGGAGCGTCCTGGGGGGAAGAGGAGAAAAATATGATTTCCATTGCCATCGACGGCCCGTCCGGTGCGGGCAAATCCAGTCTGTCGCGGCGGCTTGCCGCAGAGCTTGGCTACATTTATGTCGATACCGGCGCCATGTACCGTACCATCGGGCTGCATGTGCTGCGCAGCGGCGCAGACACCGAGGATGAGGATGCCGTGGCGGCGCTCCTGCCGGGCATCCGGCTGGAGATGCGCTATGTGGACGGTGTGCAGCATATGTTTTTGAACGGGGAGGACGTTTCCGGCCTCATCCGCACCGAGGAGGTGTCCATGGCTGCATCCCATGTTTCGGCACACCCGTCGGTGCGCGCGTTCCTGCTGGACGCCCAGCGTGCATTGGCAAAGGATAACAATGTGCTTATGGATGGGCGCGACATCGGTACTGTGGTGCTGCCCGGTGCGCAGGTGAAGATATTTCTGACGGCCAGCGCGGGAGACCGCGCCCGGCGCCGCTACGATGAATTGATTGCCCGCGGGGAATGGGTGAGCTACGAGCAGGTGCTGGCGGATGTGGAACGGCGGGACTATAACGACACCCACCGTGCCGCCGCGCCGCTGCGCCCCGCTGCGGATGCCGTTACCGTGGACACCACGGGCTTTACCTTCGACGATGCGTTCGCGCTGCTGCTGTCCACCATCCGCGCGCGTCTGGGGCAGGAGGGGTAACGATGTGGTTTTACTGGATCATCGTGCCGTTGGCGTGGCTGGTGTGGCACATCGCGTTCCGGATCAGGGTCATCGGAAGGGAGAACCTCATCCATGACAGGGGCTTCGTCATCGCGCCCAACCACATCTCCGCCATCGACCCTGTATTCGTCGTTATTGCCCGGTTTTGGGGCAGGCCCATGGTCATCATGGCCAAAGAAGAGCTGTTCGAGATCAGCCGCCTGCTGAACTGGGCCTGGCGGCATGTGGGCGTCGTTTGTGTGCGCCGGGGAAAGGGCGACGCCACAGTGGTGGAAAACACTGTGCGCGAGGTGCGTGAGGGCCGCGGGGCGCTGGTCTTCCCCGAGGGCACGCGTACCAAGGACGGCAACCTGGGTAAGCTGAAGAGCGGAGCATTTGTCATTGCGGCCGAAGCGGGCGTGGATATGATCCCCTGCCGTATCATCTACAAAGGCGGAAAAATGCGGGTGTTCGGCCGCTGCACCGTAGTGTTCGGCAAGCCGATCCCCGCGGAAAAATTGAAGCTGGGCGAGCCGCGCAGCGCCGCCCGCCTGCGCGAATGCAAGGCGTTGCTGGCGGAAGAGCTGGAAAAGCTGCTGGAGGAAAACCGGCAATACTTATAAAAGTGTAAAAGAGAAAGTGCGCTGCCTGCGGCGCCCTTTTTCCAAGGAGCTGTGATATGAAGATCATTAAGGCAAAGACGGCGGGCTTCTGCTTCGGAGTGGACCGTGCGGTAAAGCTCACCTACGGCCTGCTGGAGCAGGGCGTGCGGGTGGCTACGCTGGGGCCGCTCATCCATAATCCTCAATGCGTGGCGGACCTTGCGGCCCGGGGCGCCGTTACCGTGGATACACCCGAACAGGTGCCCGACGGCTACGAGGTGGTGGTGCGCAGCCACGGCGTGCCGCAGTGCGTGTACGATGCGCTTGGGGCCCGGGGCCTTGTGGTGCATGACGCCACCTGCCCCTTTGTGGCCAAGATCCACCGCCTGGCCCGCAGGGCGGGTGAGGAGGGCAGGACCCTGCTGGTCGCAGGCGACGAAAACCATCCCGAGGTGCAGGGCATCGTGGGACACACACGGGGCAGTGTATTTGTTTTTGCCGATTTGGAGGAGTTAAAAGCACTTTTAACTCCAGAAAATACCAAAAATGGAATTTTTGTGGTAGCTCAAACCACTTTTGAGGTGAAAAAGTGGCAAGAATGCGTAGAGTTTCTCAAAAAAGTATATACAAATCCGAGCATATTTGATACAATATGTAATGCAACATGGGCGAGGCAGCATGAGGCGGAGTGCCTTGCGCGCCAATGCGACCTGATGGTCGTCATCGGCGGGCGGCAGTCCTCCAACACCCAGAAACTCGTATCCGTTGCCGGGCGCCATACAAAGGCCGCCGCCGTGGAGACAGCACAGGAGCTGGACCCCGCGTGGTGGCGCGGCGCAGGCACGGTGGGAGTGACGGCGGGTGCATCCACGCCCTCGTCTATTATTGAGGAGGTACTGAGCAGTATGAGCGAGGAAATTCGTGAAGAGGAATTGAGCTTTGAGGAAATGATCGACGCTTCCTTGAAGCCGGTATACAATGGAAAGGTCGTAAAGGGCATCGTCACCGGCGTTTCCCCCAGCGAGATCCAGGTGGATATCGGCACGAAGCAGACCGGTTTCGTCAAGCTCGAGGAACTCACCAATGACCCGTCCGCCAAAGCGGAGGATCTGGTCAAGAAAGGTGACGAGCTCGACCTCATCGTAACAAAGGTAAACGACCAGGAAGGCGTCGTCTATCTTTCCAAAAAGCGTCTGGATGAGAACAAGGGCCGCGAGGCCGTTGCCGCCGCTGTCGAGAGCGGCGAGATCCTGGAGGGCTTCGTCACCGAGGCCAACTCCGGCGGCGTTGTGGTGCTGGTGAATAACGTGCGCGTGTTCGTGCCGCGCTCCCAGGCCACGCTGCGCCATGGCGAGGATTATACCGCCCTGGTGAAAACGAATGTCCGCCTGAAGATGAAGCAGTGCGAAGGCCGCCACATCGTGGGTTCCATCCGCGAGGTCCTGGCCGCCGAGAACGACGCCAAGCGCGAGGAGTTCTGGGCCAATGTGGAAATCGGCAAGCAGTACACGGGCGTTGTCAAGAGCCTGACCAACTACGGTGCGTTCGTGGATATCGGCGGCGTGGACGGCCTGGTGCATATCAGCGAACTGTCCTGGAACCGCATCAAGCATCCGTCCGAGGTCGTGAGCGTCGGCGATACCATCGATGTGTACGTCAAGGATATTGACACCGAGAACAAAAAAGTGTCTCTGGGCTATAAGAAAGCCGAGGACAACCCCTGGGAGAAATTCAAGGCCGAATATCCCATCGGCAGCGTGTTCAAGGCGCCCGTGGTGTCCATCACCAAGTTCGGCGCATTTGTGCGCATCCTGCCGGGCATCGACGGCCTGGTGCATATCAGTGAGATTTCCAACGAGCGTGTTGAGAAGGTCTCCGATGTGCTGAGCGTAGGCCAGGAAGTGGAAGTGAAACTCACCGATGTGGACTTCGAGAAAAAGCGCATCAGCCTTTCGATGAAGGCGCTGCTCTCCGGCAGCGAAGCGGACGGCGAGGACGCCGAGTGATTTAAAACCGGAAAACGGCCATGCGGAGCGATCCGTATGGCCGTTTTTTATTGTGCCGCGGCAAAAATGCTTCCGACGGTCCGTTCCGGTGTGCTTGGAAGATTGTCATAGATTTTTAAGATTTTTTTTGAAATGAAACCGGATGCGGGCGCGTCTACTATAATGGAAATACAATGTCAGCGATACTGCGGCGGCGGGATATCATGTGCCGTTTTTGCATACAATGATAAAGTATGCCGCGGACCGTGGAGGTTTGGCAGGAAGGGTTGCAGATGTGGGTTTGAGAGCAATGAAGAAAAGATGTGTAGCGGTGCTGACAGCAGCGCTGTGCCTGATGCTGGTGTTGGGGCTGCAGGCATGCGCCGGGTCCGGCGGAGGGCGGCCCATACAGGACCCTCAGGCGGGAACGGTGCTTCCCGAGGGAGCTAAAAAAGAAGAAGGCGTGGTACTGGACGCCTCGGACGGACAGTTCATCCTCCGTGCCGCAGGCGGCGGAGAGTATGTGTTCCGTATGGACGGCGCCGAGGACATGGTAGAAGGCGGCGTACAGGCCGGCCAGTATGTGCGCATCTGGTACGACGGCGTTTTGACGGACACCAACGCCCGAAATGTAAAGCTGCTGCGCATAGAGGCCGCGCAGGAAACGCAGCCCGACTCCCTTTCGATGGGGAGCACGGCCGACGGCGTTGTAACGGCGTTCGATGAAGAGAGCATCACACTTCGGACGGCGGGCGGTGAAACCTACACCTTTGCGGCGGGCCGGAGCGTACGTGCGCTGAAGGGCGAACCACGCGAGGGAATGTGGGCGCGCGTGTATTTTGATGGCGCACCGGACGGCGCGGTGGTGAGCCGTGTGACAGCGCGCGTATCGGAGGGAGATGTGTTCACCCTGGCGGGACGTATCCGCGCCGTGGATGAAAAGGCGGATACGATCACCTTTTTGGCAGATACAGGGGAACGTTATATCTTTGCGCTGGGCTTCGCCGAGGTGGATATGCCGGATGGCCTGCGCGCGGGAAGCTGCGCGGTGCTGAGCTATTCGGGCAGCGCCGCGCCGGAGGATACATCCCATGCCATGCTGCTGCGTGTGCAGGCGGAAAAGCTGGCGGATGCACAGGCTGTGCGGGGCACGGTGTGTTCCGTGAACAGCAAACAGGGCAGCATCGGGGTATGTACGGCGGACGGACGTGTACTTGCCTTCTACACGGGGAAATCCCTCACCGGGCAGCAGGGCGGAGTGGAGCCGGGAGATGGTGTGCGCGTCACTTATTCCGGTTGCATCAGCGGGGAATCCACCCGTTCCGCACAGCTTCTGTCACTGGAGGTCACGGCCCGGAAAGATGCCAATAAGAGCGCCGTGCTCGGTACGGTGCGTGCCGTGAGCGATACCGCACTGACGCTGGCCGCCGCCGACGGCCGGACACTGAAATTTGAAGCTGTGCCGGGAAAGTCTTTTCCGGAGGAGCTGAAAAAAGGCGATACGGTCCGCGTGTCCTACACCGGGTGGATCGAAGGGGAGGATACCTCTGAGGCTGTTTACGCTTCCGTTTCCCGTGCATATGCCTGAACCGGCGCGGTTGTTTTGATTCGCCGCTTCTCCCGGTGAGTCCTTCATAAAAATATTTCCGCTGTGAAAACGCGATGCGATTTCACAGTGGTTTTTTTTGCCGGAATATTGTAATATAGAAGCTGGATATCATCGGCGCGGGCCCCGCGCGGGCCGGCGGAATAAACAGAGGGAGGTGGCTGCGGGATGGCGCGCAAACAACAGAATGACCCGCTGCGCTATGCGGCGAACCTGACGGCGCTGGCGGCGGCGGTGTATTTGGGCGTCACGGCGCTGCTGCGTTTGGCCGTAGGGCAGCTGCTGCGCCTGTTCAACAAAAGCGCTACGCTGGAAAACCCCATTGCTGTGCCTGAGTGGGTGCTGGGCGTATTCAACGTTCTTCTGCCCGCCGCCGGGTTGGCGGCAGCGTTCTGGCTGCTGGCCGTGGGAGTGCGCGCTACGCCCATGCGCCTGCGGATTTCGGTGCAGATGCCTCGGGACGGGCGGCTGTGGCTGTTCGTGCCGGTGTTTTTAGGGGCGGGCTTTCTATGCAGCCTGCTTACTACGCTTTTGCAGCGGCTGCTGGCCGCGTTCACCCGGTACCGCGCGCCGGAGGCCATCCGTCTGCCACAAAGCGGATTTGCCACGTTTTTGTATTTCATCGGCATGTGTGTGGTACCCGCCGTACTGGAGGAGCTGCTGGTGCGCGGCGCCATGCAGGCAGTGCTTTCCCGCTGGGGAACATGGTTTTCCATCGTTGTATCCAGTGTGGTGTTCACGCTGCTGCACGGCGATATCGCGCAGATGCCGTCTCTGTTCATCCTGTCGGTGCTCATGGGGCTGGCGGCCTACTGTACCGGCTCTCTGGCGCTGGGAATGGCATTGCACTTTGCTTATAATACAATGTCGTTTCTTTTTTTATATGCGGCGCAGAAGATGGACGGTGTGTCCGCCTTTGCGTTTGCGGGATACCTGGTGGCCGTGTTCTGCGTGGGGGCCGTGGTGTGTCTTGCGGCCATTCGCCGCCTGGGCGTAATGCGCCGTTTCAGGCCCATCCCCCGGGTATACGACCCCAAGAACCGCCAGAGCCGTCTGGAGCGCCTGGCGTCTGCGCCGCTGTTCCCGCTGGTGATGGCGTGCATGGCGCTGCGCGCGGCATGGCCGCTGTTCGCGAAATAAGGAAAGTTGGTTTCATATGGATGATATCACGTTGATGCGTCTGGCGCTGGCCGAAGCGGAAAAAGCCGCTGCGTTGGGCGAGGTGCCTGTAGGCGCGGTAGTGGCGAAGGACGGGGAGCCTGTGGCGGTGGCACACAACACGCGGGAGACCGGCAAGAATGCCACGCATCACGCCGAGCTGCTGGCCATAGACGCGGCATGCCGCGCTTTGGGCGGCTGGCGGCTGTGGCAATGCGAGTTATTTGTGACGCTGGAGCCGTGCCCCATGTGCGCAGGGGCCATCGTCAACAGCCGTATCAAGCGCGTCGTGTACGGCGCACGGGATGCAAAGGCGGGTTGCTGCGGCAGCGTAACGGATCTGTTTGCGCTGCCTTTCAATCACAGCCCCCAGGTGGAGGGCGGGCTGCTGGAGGACGAATGCGCCGCGCTGCTGGCGGCGTTTTTTGAAGAGCTGCGCCGCAGGCGCAGAGAGGGGAGCAAGCCGAAATGGAAAAAACCGCAATCGTGACAGGAGCTTCCCGCGGCATCGGCGCAGCCGCAGCGCTGGCGCTGGCCGCGCAGGGTGCCGTGTGGCCGTGTGCTGCCGCACCCGGCGGGACAGTGCCGAAAGCGTGGCGGCTCGTATCCGCGCTGCGGGCGGCACGGCGGCAGTATTCTGTGCAGATGTCTCTGACGAAGCGGCGGTGCGCACGATGTTTGCGCAGGTAGAGCAGACGCTGGGGCCGGCGGACATCCTTGTCAATAATGCGGGCGTTGCACAGCAGAAGCTGTTCACAGATATCACTGCGGCTGAGTGGGACGCCATGTTCGGCGTATGCGTGAAAGGCGCGTTCCACTGCTGCCAGGCCGCGCTGCCGCATATGATACGCCAAAAGTGGGGCCGCATCATCAATATTTCTTCCATGTGGGGGCAGGTGGGGGCCTCCTGCGAGGTGCACTATTCCGCGGCAAAGGCGGCGCTTATCGGCTTTACCAAGGCATTGGCCAAGGAGGAAGGCCCAAGCGGAATAACGGTAAATTGTGTGGCGCCGGGCGTAGTGGAAACGGATATGATGGCTGTTTTCTCCCCGGAGGATAAGGCGGCGCTTGCAGAGGAAACGCCGCTGTGCCGTCTGGGCGCGCCGGAGGACGTGGCCGCTGCCGTCGCGTTTCTCGCATCGGACGCGGGCGCTTTTTTCACGGGGCAGGTATTGGCGCCCAACGGCGGGTTTGTCGTCTGAGGCTTCTATAGATGTAATATAAGGGCGGGAGCCTTGTGTGCTCCCGCCCTTTTCAGAATACCGGAATATTTGCGCGCGGCTGTAAAGCCATTTCGACCTGAGCTGTAAAGGGGAATTCCGCCGCCGTCCCGTTGATGAAATCCACCCGGTAGCCTGTCCCGTCCTTGTGGAAAAAACCGCTCTCCGGTACGATGCGCAGATAACACAGGTTGGAGTCGCCTTCATCGTTGCAGGCAAAGTGCCACGGCTCGAACGCCCCCGCCAGCGCTTCGCGCGCCGCCTGGTTGGCAGGCAGCAGCGGATGTCCCATGAAATGGGCTTTGCACTTAAAGGTGTGAAAACTGCTGCAGAGCGAAACACAGGGGTTTGCTTTCATCTCCCGCACTTTGGCGGAACGGCCGTGCGTGACCACCCAGAATGCGCCGCCCATATAACAGGCGTCCACCACCCGCTGCGAAGGAACGTTCTCCCGCGCGGTCGCCAATACGAAGGTGCAGTCCTTTTCGAAAAGCTCGCGCAGGACCTCCAGGCTTTTTTCATATGCCGTCATAACGCGTCCCTTTCTCCGGACGGCTGAACGCGCCCGGCTCGATGTTCCGCGGGCGCCTTTGGTGCCGGCCCGCCTTGTGGCATCATTTTATCATGCACATCGTCCGCATACCAGCTTTTTTTGACGAAAGCGCGGCGGTATGTGTTTTTCTGCATTTTGTCTGCGCCGCAGGCACGAGGACGGCTTATTGTTTGCGCCGGGCAGCCATTGTTGAAAACCTCTTGTCAAACTATACAATCTTATGCTGGAAGATTGTACGTAAGATTCTTTCTTTTTTTACAACATTATCTTTAAAAAGCGACGCGATTGTGATACTATTTTTGTATAAGTTGCTGCCATGCGTTTTGCGCAGGGCGGAAAAGAGGGTTGTTGTTTATGAATTACGCAAACGATCACATCCGAAACGTCCTCATAGCGGGCCACGGCGGCGCCGGGAAAACCAGCCTCGCCGAAGCGCTGCTGTTTACCGCCAAGAGCACCGACCGCCTGGGCCGTGTGGAAGACGGGAACACCGTATGCGATTACGACCCCGAGGAGGCCAAGCGCCGCGCATCCCTGTCGCTGGCCGTAGCGCCTGTCGAGTATGACGGCGTAAAAATAAATCTGATCGACACGCCGGGTCTGTTTGATTTTGAGCTGGGTCTGCACGAGGGCATCCGCGCCGCCGAGAGCGTGCTCATTACAGTGTCCGGCCGCAGCGGCCTCACCGTCGGTGCGCAGAAGGCGTACAAGCTGGCGCTGAAACACGGCAAGAGCCGTATGATCTACATCTCTAAAATCGACGCCGAGCATGCCGATTTCTATAAAGTATTTGAAGAGCTGAAAGCGGAGTTCGGCCCGTCCATCTGTCCGGTGGTCGTGCCCATCGAGCAGGCCGGCGGCCGCGTGTTTGTGAACCTGATCGAATCCAAGGCGTACAGCTACGTCAACGGCACGGCCCGCGAAGTGCCTATGCCCAAATACGGCCATCGGGAGGACGGGCTGATCGAGGCCATGCGCGAGGCTGTGGCCGAGACCGATGACGCGCTGATGGAGAAATTCTTCGAGGGTGAGCCCTTCACGCAGGAGGAGTTGACGGAGGGTGTGCGCGTAGGCGTTAAAACGGGCGCCATCACGCCGGTACTCTGCGGCTGCTCCACTGCGCTGGCGGGTACGGACATGGTGCTGCGCTACATCAAAAAGCTGCTGCCCAGCGCAGCGCGCGGCGCTGGGTGCGTTGCGGCGGACCGCGACGGAAACGAAGTGGAGATCGCCTGCGAGGCGAAAGACCCGCTGTGCGCATATGTATTCAAAACAGTAGCAGACCCGTTTGTGGGTAAGATGAGCTATGTCAAGGTTGTCAGCGGCACGCTCAAGGCGGACTCTCCGGTGGTAAACAGCCGCACGGGCGAGCCCGAACGTATGGGCAAGCTGGTGTTCGTGAAAGGAAAAAAGCAGACGGATGCGGCGGAGATCGGCGCGGGCGACATCGGTGCCATTACCAAGCTGCCTGCCGCGCAGACGGGCGACACGCTGTGTGCGCCGGGCCGTGTGGTGAGCCTGCCGCGCCCCGAGTTCCCCCGGCCTACGCTGTCCATGGCCATCAAGGTAAAGCAGAAAGGCGACGAGAGCAAGATCAGCGGCGCGTTGCAGCGCCTGATGGAAGAGGACCCGACGCTGGGGTACGCCGTCAACACCGAGACGGTGCAGCAGGTGATATCCGGTTTGGGAGAGCAGCATCTGGATGTGGTGTGCGCCAAACTCAAAAGCAAGTTTGGCGTGGAGGTGAGCCTCACCGAGCCGCGTATCGCATACCGTGAATCCATCCGTAAGAAATGTAAGGCACAGGGCCGCCATAAGAAGCAGACGGGCGGTCACGGCCAGTTTGGCGACGTATGGATCGAATTCGAGCCGACGGACGAGGGAGAGTTTGTATTTGCCGAGAACGTGTTCGGCGGCAGCGTGCCCAAGAACTATTTCCCGGCGGTGGAAAAAGGCCTGCAGGAGGCCGTGCGCCACGGCGTGCTGGCCGGCTACCCCGTGGTGGGCCTGAAGGCCACGCTGCTGGACGGCAGCTACCACCCGGTGGATTCTTCCGAAATGGCGTTTAAGATGGCTGCGAAGCTGGCCTACAAGGCTGCGCTGCCCGAGGCTGGCCCCGTGCTGCTGGAGCCCATCGGCAACCTGATGGCTACTGTGCCGGGCGATGTGCTGGGTGACATCATGGGCGAGGTGACAAAGCGGCGCGGCCGCGTGCTGGGCATGCATCCGGCCGAGGATGGTCAGCAGACGCTGGAAGCCGACGTGCCGGTCAGTGAGATGCATGATTTCACCACCTATCTGCGCCAGCTCACGCAAGGACGCGGCAGCTTTGTATTTGAATTCACCCGCTATGAGCCGCTGCCCTCCAATTTGGAGCCGAAGGTCATCGAGGAAGCGAAGAAGTTCATTGATATGAAGGACGACGAGGAGTAACGTCCCAATACCAGCGGAAAACCGCCACAGGAGGGAGATGATTTTCCCTCCTGTGGTTCTCTTTTGTCCGGACGATGCATAAAATAGCAGCATCAGGGGGATTTTACAGCAGGACGGTGTTTGTGTACGCCCGTCTGCCGCCGCCCATTGTATACAAGGGAACGGAACAGGCTCGCAAAAAATGTCTGTTCAGCCGTAATATACAAAGAAATCCCCATTTACTGGTGCAATTTGTATAATTTTGGTTTTCCGCTTGACAGCCAAAAGCAAAAACACTATAATAACCCATATTGTACAAGTGCCCCACATTTTGTACTGTGGCGCGGCGCGGTACCAATATCTGTGAAGGAGACCGGAGACCTTGGAAAAAGAAATTGTCATGACCTATGCCGGCTTGCGTGCATTGGAGGACGAGCTTGAACAGCTGAAAACCGTCAAGCGCAAAGAGGTGGCCGAAAAGATCAAAGTGGCCCGCGGCTACGGCGACCTTTCCGAAAACAGTGAATATGACGAAGCCAAAAACGAGCAGGGCCTTGTGGAAGGCCGCATCGCACTTTTGGAAAAAATGCTCAAGCATGCCCGCGTCGTCACCGAGGACGAGCTTTCTACCGACCATATCAGCGTCGGCAGTCATGTGCGCATCAAGGATGAGGACGGGGATGAAGACGAATACGATATCACCGGTTCCACCGAGGCTGACCCGGTGAACGGAAAGATCTCGGATGAATCTCCCATCGGAGCGGCCCTTATTGGCCATTCCGTGGGCGATAAGGTGGATATCACGCTGCCCAGCGGCGCAGTTGTGCAGTACGAAGTGATGGAGATCGGCCGAGCAGAGCTGTAAGCCGCACAAAATCAGTCTTTTTTCAAAAACAGGTGCGAAAGCACCTGTTTTTGTGTTATATTTTGTGCTATACTGGATGGGACAAATTGCGAGATGTTGGAGGACAAGCATGGCAAACGAAACGTTGGAACAGTTGGGCAATGCGTTGGAGGCAGCCCAGCAGAAGATCGGGGCCGTAGCCGAAGAAGTGAGTGAGCAGGCGTATAACGAGCTGGTCGCCATCCGGCGCGAAAAGCTGCGCGGCTTGCAGGAGGCCGGAAACGACCCCTTTGAGCTGACAAGCTATCCCCAGGCGGATTTTGCCGCCGAGGTGAAAGAGAGCTTTGTGGACGTGCCCGAGGGTGAACAGGGCCGCAGCGTGTGCATGGCGGGCCGCATGATGAGCAAGCGCGTGATGGGCAAGGCCAGCTTTGCGGACCTTCGGGACACCACGGGCAACATCCAGCTTTATGTCCGCCGGGACGACGTGGGTGTGGAGGAGTATCAGGCGTTCAAGAAATTTGATATCGGCGATATCATCGGCGTCAGAGGCTTTGTGTTCCGCACGAAGATGGGCGAGATCAGCGTGCATGTCACCGAGATCGTACTGCTGAGCAAGAGCCTGCTGCCTCTGCCCGAAAAATTCCACGGTCTGAAGGACCGCGAGGCGCGGTACCGCCAGCGCTATGTGGACCTGATCGTCAACCCGGAGGTGCGCAAGACGTTTGAGGTGCGCTCCAAATTTATTCGCCATATGCGCAATTACCTGGATGAGCGCGGCTATATGGAAGTGGAAACGCCGGTGCTGAACACCATCGCAGGCGGGGCTGCGGCGCGTCCTTTCGTGACCCACCACAACACGCTGGATATTGATATGTATATGCGTATCGCCACAGAGCTGCCGCTCAAGCGGCTGATCGTAGGAGGCATCGACCGCGTGTATGAGATCGGCCGTATTTTCCGCAACGAGGGCATGGATCCCAAGCACAACCCGGAGTTCACCACCATCGAGCTCTATGAGGCCTATGCCGACTTCCACGACATGATGGACATTGCCGAGGGGGTTCTCTCCACCGCTGCCAAGGAGATCCTGGGCTCCTATCGTGTGACTTGGCTGGGCAACGAGATTGACCTGACTCCCGGCTGGAAGCGCATGACCATGATCGATGCCGTCCGGGAGTATGTGGGTGTGGACTTTGAGGCCATCTCCGACGACGAGGAGGCCTGCAAGGCCGCCGAGGCCAAGGGCATCGATCTGGAGGGCTGCGAGCGCACCTGGGGCACCGCCCTGTACGAGGCCTTTGACCAGCGGGTGGAGGAGAAGCTGATCCAGCCCACCTTCATCACCATGTATCCGGTGGAGGTGTCCCCGCTGACCAAGCGCTCCCCCAAGGATCCCCGCCTCACCGAGCGCTTCGAGCTGTTTATCAACCACTGTGAGTTTGCCAACGCCTTCTCCGAGCTCAACGATCCCATCGACCAGCGCGGCCGCTTCGAGCACGAGCTGGCCCTGCGTGAGATGGGCAACGACGAGGCCGGCATGATGGACGAGGATTTCATCAACGCCCTGGAGTACGGCCTGCCCCCCACGGGCGGCATGGGTATCGGCATCGACCGCTGCGTGATGCTGCTCACCGACTCCGACTCCATCCGCGACGTGATCCTCTTCCCCACCATGAAGCCCCTGGACAAGCCTGAGTCCGCCAAGCGCGCCGCGGCTGGAACCAACTGCGCTGTCCCCGCCGCCGAGCAGGGCCCGGTGGACTTCTCCAAGGTGGAGATTGAGCCCCTGTTCCAGGAGTTCGTGGACTTCGAGACCTTTGCCAAGTCCGACTTCCGGGCCGTGAAGGTCAAGGAGTGCACCGCCGTGCCCAAGAGCAAGAAGCTGCTGAAGTTCGTTCTGGATGACGGCACCGGCGAGGACCGTGTGATCCTGAGCGGCATCCACGACACCTATGAGCCGGAGGAGCTGGTGGGCAAGACCCTCATCGCCATTACCAACCTGCCGCCCCGCAAGATGATGGGCATTGACTCCTGCGGCATGATCATCTCCGCGGTACACCACGAGGAGGGCGTGGAGAAGCTCCACTGCCTGATGGTGGACGACCACATTCCGGCGGGCGCCAAGCTGTATTGAGCCGGTCTGTCCTGGGAAGCGGGAGCAAGTGCAAGGGGGTATGAGGAGAGCCATGGAGAAGCGCCTGGGAAGTGAATATCTGCGTGCTGACCGGGCGTTTCATACCCCCGCTGCTCCCATCCCCGGCTGGAATTCGCCGGACTGAATGAGCATGCCGAAGGGAATCCTTCCTTCGGCATGCTTTTCTGCGTCAAAATCGTTTCCATCCCACCCTTAAGGAGGCCAAGGCTTTGATCAAGAAATGCGCGCTCTGGCTGCGGGACAGCTTTATCCGCAACCGGAGCCTCAACGCCACCCGGATCGTGGCGGGCTCCTTCGCGGCGATTATTCTGATCGGGGCGCTGCTGCTGACCCTGCCCATCGCCTCCCGGGACGGACAGAGCGCCGGGTTCTTCACCGGACTGTTCACCGCCACCTCCTCCACCTGCGTCACCGGCCTGATCCTGGTGGACACGTGGACCCAGTGGACGCTGTTCGGTCAGGCGGTCATCCTGACCATGATCCAGTTGGGCGGTCTGGGCTTCATGACGGTCATCACCCTCGTCTCCTTCGCCCTCCACCGGCGTATTGGCCTGTCGGAGCGGCTTATCATGGTGTCCACCCTCAACCTCAACGACATGGACGGGGTGGTGCGGGTGGTGCGCCACGCCCTCATCGGCACCTTCGCCATGGAGACGGCGGGGGCGGTGCTCATGTCGGTGTGCCTCATCCCGGAGTTCGGCTTCCTCAAGGGCACTTGGCACGCCGTGTTCCACGCAGTCTCCTCCTTCTGCAACGCGGGCTTTGATCTGCTGGGAGGGCGCTTCGGTGCCTTCAGCAGCCTGGCCGGCTACAACGACAACCCCCTGATGCTGGGCACCACCGCCGCCCTCATCGTAGTGGGCGGCCTGGGCTTCTTCGTGTGGGAGGACATTGTGGACAAGCGGTGCTGGAGCAGGCTGTCGGTCTACAGCAAGATGGTGCTCCTCATCACCGCTGTGCTGATCGTGGGGGGCGCCCTGTTCTTCCTGATGGAGGAGTTTGACAACCCCGCCACCCTGGGGGACATGCCCCTCTGGCAGAAGGGACTCAACGCCCTGTTCCAGTCCGTCACCCTGCGCACCGCCGGCTTCGACTCCATCGGCCAGGGCGGCCTCAGCGACACCAGCAAGGCCATGTCCTGCGTGCTGATGCTCATCGGCGGCTCCTCCGGCTCTACCGCCGGCGGCCTCAAGACCGCCACGGTGGGCGTGCTGCTGCTGGCCCTGCGCTCCGGCCTCATGGGCCGGGAGCAGGTCACCTTCCGCGGCCGGGCGATCCACTACCGCCGGGTGCTCAATGCCATGACTCTGGCGCTGGTGGTGCTGTTTGTCTTTGTGTTCAGCTCCATGGTGGTGTCCACGGTGGAGGATCTGCCCTACCTGGACAGCGCCTTTGAGGTGGCCTCCGCCATGGGCACGGTGGGCCTGACCACCGGGATCACCCCCACCCTCACCCCCTTCTCCCAGGGGCTGCTGATCCTGCTGATGTATATGGGCCGTGTGGGCATCCTGTCCTTCTCCATCGCCTTTATCACCGGAAACAGGCATCCGGCCAAGATCAAATACCCTGAGATGAACGTCATGATCGGCTGAAGCGCCGCATCAGGAGAAAAGGAAGTGTTTTCCACGTTATGAAAACCTTTGTTGTCATCGGCCTGGGCCGGTTTGGCAGCGCCGTGGCCACGGAGCTCAGCTCCCTGGGCCATGAGGTGCTGGCAGTGGACGAGCGGGAGGATCACGTGCAGAGGGTGGCCGAAAAGGTCACCCACGCCGTCACCGGCGACGCCAGGGACCCCTCGGTTCTGCGGGCCCTGGGCGTGCGCAACTACGACTGCGCCGTGGTGGCGGTGGGAGACGATATCGGAAACTCCGCCCTTATCACGCTTAATCTGAAGGAGATTGGGGTCAAGCGGGTCATCTGCAAGGCCCAGAGCCACGTCCACCGCAAGGTGCTGGAGAAGATCGGGGCGGACCGGGTGGTATTCCCCGAGCACGAGATGGGGGTCAAGCTGGCCCAGGGGCTCTCCAGCTCCAACGTGCTCAACTTCATTGAGCTGAGCGAGGATTTCGGCATCGTGGAGACCGCCGTGCCCAAGGAGTGGCACTACGAAACGATTCAAAATCTGGATGTGCGGGCCCGTTACAAGGTCAACATCATCGCCGTGCGCAGGGGCAAGGACGGGGCGCTGAACGTGGCCCCCGGCGCCAGCTATGTTATTGAGCCGGGCGATGCGGTGGTGGCCCTGGGCCGCACGGAGGACATCAACCATCTCCAGGACTTGTAAGGAGGACCGCCATGGAGCGCATCACCAGCCGGCAAAATCCGCTGATCACCCGCCTGCGCAGGCTGGGGGCGGAGAAAAAGACCCGCCGGGCCCAGGGGGTATTCCTCTGCGAAGGGACCAAGCTGGTGGGGGAGGCCCTGCGCTGGGGGCCGCCGCCGGAGCTGCTGGCGGTGGCGGAGGGAACCGCCCCCCCGGCGGAGCTGCCAGCCGGGGTGCGGGTGGTGGAGGTGCCGGAGGCGCTGCTGCGGGCGGTGTCCACCGTGGAGACACCCCAGGGCATGCTGGCCGTGTGCCGGACGCCGGACACCGCTCCGCCGGAGACGCTGCCGGAGGGCCGCCTGCTGGTGCTGGACGGGGTGCAGGACCCCGGCAACGTGGGCACCGTCTGGCGCACCGCCGACGCCTTCGGGGCGGCGGGGCTGTTCCTGCTGCCCGGCTGCGCCGAGCCCTTTGCCCCCAAGACGGTGCGCGCCACCATGGGGGCCTGCTTCCGCCTGCCGGTGTGGGAGGTGACGCTGT
>OGGX01000442.1_pt1 | contig 26548 bp, 9 predicted proteins | sample 1571331 | NCBI WGS metagenome assembly OGGX01 (sample SAMEA2582056, study PRJEB24529) | metagenome | biome: Human gut stool | place: China | collected 2011
CTTCTTCAACCAACTCTTTCAGATAATCGCAGAAACTCACTTCATAAGGAACCATTGACATGTCGATTCCGGCATTGATGGCAATCTTGATGGCTTCTTTCTTGGTGGCAGCAATATGATCCCGTGTGCAGAGATTGTTTATGTCCGCCCAGTCTGTTACAATCAGACCGTCCCAGTTCAAGTCTTCTTTCAGCCATTCGGTCAGTAATTCACGGTTGGCATGAAAAGGCAGGCCGTTGTCAACGCCAGAATTCACCATCACGCTCAATGCACCATGACGCACGGCAGCCAGGAAAGGAGCGAAGTGTTTTTCACGCATATCGCTGCGTGAGATGGAAGAAGGAGTACGGTCTTTCCCGGAAACGGGTACACCGTAACCCATATAGTGCTTCATACAGGCAGCTACATGGTATGCTCCGATGCGGTTCGGGTCTTCTCCCTGAAATCCCTTTACGGCCGACACGCCCATTTCTGTATTTACATAACAATCTTCTCCATAGTTCTCCCACATACGTGCCCAGCGCGGGTCGCGACCTAAATCGACAACGGGGGCAAACGTCCAGGGGATGCATCCTGCTTTGGTTTCATAGGCAGATATTTCGGCACTTTTCCTTGTCAGTTCCCGGTTGAAAGTGGCTCCCATGTTGATGCCTTGCGGAAACATCGTTCCGTCCAGCGTGTAGGTCGTTCCATGAATCTGGTCTACTCCATAGATGCACGGGATACCGATTTCTTTCATTGATTTCTCCTGTATCTGCTTGATGGCTTCCGCCCACTTCTCCTTCTTCTGTGCTACTCCCAGAGGGACATTCAGTAGTGAGCCTACCTTATATTTACCGATAACCGTGTCGAGCATCGCCTCGCTTAGACAGAATCCTTTCTCACGGCTGGTTTCAAGGTCAGACACCACATCAATGGTGATTTCACACATCTGACCGATCTTCTGTTCGAGGGTCATTCTCTGAAGCCATTGCCGGATGTTAGCTTCAATAGCCGGATCGGCTGGGATGGCGGGAGGGGTAGCCTGCGCGTGAGTTGTAAGGCAGGTACCGGCAAAGGCTGATACTAATACCATTTTCTTAATGCTTTTCATGAGTTGATATTTTTAGAGTGAGACTTAAAATCTACCACAAATGTAGAAAGATTTGCAGTCACTCGAAAGGGCGAAATGCAATTGAATACATATGATGCCCCAATAAGATACATTCTATTCTCTATGAGCATCAGGGAGTGACGGCTCCCGCAGACTGGGGAGGTTGATCGAATCCTCACAGAAATCAGGAAAATGTGACGAAACAGATGTATCCGAAAAAGATGGAATGTGCTTTTAGAAAGATATCTCAATGAGATTGGAAACAAATTGTACCTTTTTTTATAACATTTTCATGATGAGGATTAACTAATTTGTATGTTATAAGTAACAATTCCCGAGCCTATTTTCTTGTTTCGTCTCTATATTTGCAGGTGTGTTTTGCAATCAATAAGGAACGCAATAAATCTTTGATATTAACCACTTAAAAATGTACAATGAGAAAAACATTCTTGGAAAAAGTGCATAACCGGTATGTATGGTTATGCCATGTTGCATTGGTGCTGCTATTGCTCGTGCCTGCAACCAATAGCCTTCAGGCTAATCCTTCTCAAAACAAGACCGTCACGGGAACGGTGACGGCAGGTACGGATAACGAGCCGTTGATTGGTGTCAGCGTGCGGGTGAAAGAAGTTATCGGAACGGGTAGCATCACAGATATCGACGGTCACTATTCGGTAAGTGCCGGGCAGGGGCAGACGTTGGTATTCTCTTATGTCGGCTATCAGTCTCAAGAAGTGAAGGTGGGTACGTCTTCCGTTATCAATGTGGTGTTGAAAGAAGACAATGAGGTTTTGGACGAAGTAGTCGTTATCGGGTACGGCGTGCAGAAGAAGAAACTTGTGACCGGCGCCACGGTTCAGGTGAAAGGTGACGATATTGCCAAGCTGAATACCACCAACCCGCTGTCGGCCCTGCAAGGACAGACGCCGGGCGTGAACATCGTTTCCACTTCCGGACAACCCGGCGCCAGCATGAGTGTCACTATCCGCGGTCTGGGCACGGTGGGCAATTCGCAGCCTCTTTACCTGATAGATGGCGTGGGCGGTGACATTACCACGCTGAATCCTGCCGACATCGAAAGTATCGACGTGCTGAAAGATGCGGCTTCGGCTGCTATCTACGGAGCGCAGGCTGCCAATGGTGTAGTTCTAGTCACCACCAAGAGCGGTAAGGAAGGTTCCTGCAAAATCTCTTATGACGGCTTTGCCGGCTGGCAGACGATAGGGCGTAAGTTCCATGTGCTGAATGCCGCCGAGTATATGAGCATCATGGATGAGGCCCGCCTTAATTCGGGTATGTCCCGGGTGGATTGGTCTTCACTCAACTCTATTTACGATGCCAACGGCAATGTACATGATACCGACTGGATTGACCAGGCCATTGATAATGGTGCTTTGACTACCAGCCACAGTCTCTCCTTCACGGGTGGCTCCAAGACATCCACTTACGCCATTTCAGGCGGTTACACCGGTCAGGACGGTCTGATCGGAGGTTCGGATGTCTCTTATTATAAGCGGTATAACTTCCGTGTCAATTCGGAGCATAAGATGTGGAACGGACTGGTGACAATCGGTGAGCATGTGGGCTTTGTCTATAAAGACACGCGCGGCATGAACACGGGAAATATCTGGAATAACAACTTGCGCAGCGCATTCTCGGCTTCTCCTATTACTCCTGTTTACGATGCCGACGGTAATTACAACTCTACGGTCAGTTCCGACTGGAACGTGAACGACGGCAACCCCTACGGAGTGATGATGATGAACCGTTACAACCAGAGTAAGAACGCTTCGTTGGACGCCAATGTCTATGTGCAGGTGGAACCTGTCAAAAACTTGAGGTTCCGCACGGTTTACGGCATTAGCTACGGTGCTTCCGATTATCGCTCTTATACGCCGGAATACCAGTTTACCCCGCAGAGTGCGGTCGCTACCAGCAAAGTGAGCCAAAGTAATGGCAACGGGTTGTCTATGGTATGGACCAATACACTGGCCTATGATTTCAACATGGGCGACGAGCATCATCTGAATGCTTTGATAGGTAGTGAATTGTCTTCTTATGACGGTAGCAGTTCCGGTGGTTCCAATACCGGCCTTATTCCCGGCTTCGATGACTGGGAGCATGCCTATCTTGCCAACACCAACGGTACGGAAAATAAGACCGTGGAAGGGAAGCCTTACGATTCTACCCGCGGCTTGTCTTTCTTTGCCCGTGCAGGCTGGACGTGGAAAGACCGTTATATGGTGAACGCCACCGTGCGTGCCGATGGCTCTTCCAAATTTACCAAAGGGAACCGGTGGGGTTACTTCCCCTCCGTATCCGCCGGGTGGACGCTTTCCGAAGAGCGTTTCATGAAACCGGTGAAATCCTGGCTCGAATACCTGAAGCTGCGTGCCAGCTGGGGGCAGGTGGGTAATGCCAATATCAACTGTTACCAGTATCTGGCTCCGGTGTCTACCACAAATACCAATTATAACTTCGGTGCTTCCGGAGGACAGGAAGGCTGGGTCACCGGTTCCTATACCAGCCGCCTTGCCAATGAAAACGTGAAGTGGGAGACTTCCGAACAGTATAACGTGGGTATTGATGCCCGCTTCCTCAACGGACGTCTCTCGTTTACGGCGGACGGTTACATCAAGAACACCAAAGACTGGCTGGTGCAGGCTCCCGTATTGGCTACGGCAGGTGCCGACGGACCTATCGTCAATGGCGGCGACGTGAAAAACAAGGGTATCGAACTGGGGCTTTCCTGGAACGACCGGATTGGCAGGGACTTCACTTATAACGTAGGTGCTAACTTTTCATACAATCATAATGAAGTGGGCAGTATTCCTACCGAAGACGGCATTATCCATGGCGCCATCAATCAGATATACAGCAATGCCGAAGAATTCTATCGTGCCGAGAACGGTCATGCCATCGGTTACTTCTGGGGATTCAAGACGGCGGGCATTTTCCAGAACACGAAAGAAATCAACGATTGGATTGCAGCGGGGAACGGAGTTTATCAGAGCAGTGTGCAGCCGGGTGACGTGAAGTATGTGGACGTGAACCACGACGGCTCCATTGATGCCAAAGACAAGGTGGATTTGGGCAACGGGCTTCCCAAATATGTATTCGGCCTTAATCTCAACCTGGGTTATAAGGGCTTCGACCTCAGTTTGAATGCAACGGGCGCCGCAGGCTTCCAAATCGCCCAGTCGTATCGCGACCCGAATTCCGCGCAAGCCAACTACAGCCGCCGGATTCTGAACCGCTGGACGGGTGAAGGAACCAGCAACTATATTCCCCGTGTGACTTACAACGATGCGGGCAACTGGCAATTCTCCGACCTTTACTTGCAGGACGGCGACTACATCCGCCTGCAGAACATCACGTTGGGTTACGACTTCAAACGCCTTATCTCTTGGAAAGGCATTTCCAAACTGCGGCTCTATGTACAGGCTCAGAACCTTTTCACGCTGACCAAGTATGACGGTATGGACCCTGAAATAGGTTCGTTCAACGGTACGGACGGCAATAACAACGAGACCTGGGTGTCGGGCGTAGATATGGGTTACTATCCGCATCCGCGCACTTTTATTGTAGGTATTAATCTTGCGTTTTAAACCATGAAAAAGAAAAGTAATATGAACAAACAGATATTAGTCATGGGGGTACTCGCACTGTCGGCTGCGGTCTTCACCTCGTGCGACGATTTCTTTGAGACTTCCTCAAAGGTGACCTTGAATACGGAAACCGCTTACAGCAACCTCGAATCGGCCGAAATGGCATTGGTGGGTTGCTACGATGGCTGGCAGCGCACTGTCTCCGATGAAGGGGTGGGCATGTATCTGGTGGCGGAATTCGCTTCCGAACAGGCTTTTGCCGGTCTCGGCCTTTCCGATGCCAAGAACAACAATGTGATAGACCAGTTCGACTTGGGAATTGCTCCTTCTTACAACGACCTTTTCAATACGGACTGGATAAACTATTACAAGGCGATATTCCGCTGCAACCAACTTATCACGCAGGAGGACAACATCGACTGGGGTGGCGACACCGGTGCGCAAGGACGTGTCATCGGTGAGGCCCGCACTCTTCGCGGCATCCTTTATTTCGATCTCGCCCGTCTGTTCGGTGACGTGCCTTTGCTTACCGTTCCGTCCGAGGAGAACATTCCCCGTTCTCCGGCAAAAGATGTCTATCAGCTTATCTTCGACGACTTCAAGTATGGCGCCGGGCATATTCCTGCCGATGCCTATCCGTTGGCGAACCGTAACACCAACGACGGCCGCATCACCAAGTATGCCGCTGAAGCGCTGATGGCTCGCGCCTATCTTTATTATACCGGTTACTATGGCGAAGAACATCCCGCCTGCACGAAAGCGGAAGCGGTGGCGGCCATCAACGATGTGGTAGATAACGGCGGTTACGAACTGGAAAGCAGCTATGCCGACTTTTGGATGCCGGCTTGCACTGCCGATGCTTCAAGCGGCGACACGTATGCTTGGAAAACCACGTATGCAGGCAAATGGTACGACGGTTCTACCTGGCAGGCCGGTCAGGGCAATCTCTCCAAGGAAATTGTGCTCAATCTGAAGATGAACAGCACTTCTGACTATAACGGCAATGGAGACGGCAATACCTTCTCCGTTTATTTAGGTCCGCGTAACCGAAGCGCAACGGGTGTATGCATTGCCAGCGGCTGGGGAGGCTGCCCGGTAACTCCCGCCTTTGTGGAGCAATATTCCAAAGACCCGCGTTTCAGCGCCTGCGTATGGAGTTGCAGCGAAGCCGGTTTCAATGCCGACATTGCCGACTCTTATGAATACACCGGCTATTACACCCGCAAGTATGCGCCGATGTGCTTTGCCGACGGAACACGTCAAGAGGTAGGATTCGAATTGGGCGAGAAACACATGAACATCACTTACTATCAGGACTACACCATCATGCGTTATGCCGACGTGTTGCTGATGCACTCCGAACTTAACGGGAACAACAGGGGGCTGAATCTGGTGCACCAGCGTGTATATCCCGGTGAATCCTTGCCTTACAGCATCGAGAATATTCGCAACGAACGTGCCATTGAGTTGGCCTTCGAGGGCGTGCACTATTGGGACCTGATGCGCTATGAGAAAGAGGGCGCCTATGCTGCACGAGCCATTGCCGCCGCACAGAACGGCGCTAAGGTAATGACCGGTGGCAACGAGACTACTACTTCTTTCTCCGAGAGCAACTTCACCGCCAAGAAAGGACTGATGCAGATTCCGAGTACGCAAATCACGCTTTCGGGCAACAAGCTTACGCAGAATCCGGGTTGGTAAATCCGGGAAGGTCCGGGCTATTGATGAAAAACATTAAAATTAGTAAGATATGAAATTGAATCGTTATATATATTCGCTCATTGCCGGCTTGATACTGATGCTGTCGGCATGTACGCCTGATAAATACGATATGGGTGGAAAGACCTACGTATCCGGCGATTTGGTGCAGGGCACGGCCTATACGGTCACCATTTCGGGAAATCAGGTACATCTCAAATCGAACATCTCCGGTTGCACCCCGTTGTGGGTTACTCCACAAGGACGATCTCAGGAGAGCGACCTCACTATCGAATTGCCTTTCTCGGGTACTTATGAGGTGACTTTCGGAGCTGAAACTCCCGGTGGCATTGTTTATGGCGAGCCTTATTCTTTCACGTTGGAGCAGAACGACTTCTCGCTGTTGGGTGATGAGAAGTGGTTCCTGCTGGCAGACGAGAATTTCAAGACGGGCGATGCTCTTCCCGATGCTGAAACATTGGCTGCCGGTATCAGCAAGAAGTGGTATCCTTGTGATGGTAACTACGGTATCGGGCAGTGCTCCGGTCCGGTGATGTACCTGTCGCCTTTCGACCCGGACGGTGACGGTGCCGGTTATACCGAACAGGAAGAGGCTGATGCCGTTTATAAGGATATCGTCTTCGGTACGGGCAACTGGAAACCCAACTGGGACCCCGGTTTTCAGGACTGGCTGATTTCAGCTACCGATCCTTACATGGATTCGTATATGATCTTTAGCATGGATGCTTCCGGTGGTTGTGTGGCTACCATGTACCGTGGTGAGAACGGCACGAAAGGGGCCAGCACCGGTTCGAACATGACGGGGAAATTCAACATGAATCTTACCGACAAGACCAAGCCCCTCATCTCGTTCACCGACTGCTATTCCATGCACAACGCAGGCTTCGATGCCGTTTGCTCCAACTATACGCAGGATATTCAGATTGTCGAACTTACTCCTTACATCCTGCAATTGGTGACCAAGCGTACCAATGATGAAGGTAACTGGTACATCGTATGGAACTTCGTTTCCAAAGAAGTGATTGAAACTGCAGGTGAGTGCATTCCGAAGGAAGAAAGCGGGCAGATAAATAAGGTGGAACCCGTATTGCCGGTATTCGACAATTTGCTGACAGACCTTTTCACGACTGAAATCGATGGTGTGTCTTACGTAGGCCAGCAGATGACCTTCAATCTTGATACGGAAGCTCCCTACGACTGGTTGTGGTGGAACGGCTCGCCCGATGTTGCCAAATGGGAAAGCGTGACAGGCGGATCTTACAACTCCACGTGGGCACCTGCCCCGGGCGACGGGACGGAAGACTTCGAACTGATTTTGAGCAAAGCCTCTGACGGCACGTACAAGTACGAATGCGGAGACGTGAGCGGCAATGTGACCATAGCCGGCAACATGATGACCTTTGACAGGGAAATCACCTTCCTTACCGCTTCAAGCGACCAGCGTACTGTCCTGGTGAAGGGCACTTCTTTCCATGTATTGGGCGTAGAGGCTGGCGAAACACTGACTCTCGGCATTCCCGAATCGGTGGACGAGAACGGAGTGGTGAACACTTACCTCGTAGCTAACCTGCTTTACAAGAAGGTATCTTCGGGAACAGCCGGACCTACGGAGGTGAAAGTGGACAACAGTAAGTTACAGGTCATCTTCGGTGACGGCAATCCCGAACGCCTGCGCATCCAGTTCTACAACCCGTGGGTTTCAGACGTGGAGTGGCCTGTCGACATTACCAAGATGAAACTCAAGAAGAATCAGAAGCTCACCATCCAGTATAAGGTGCTTGGCGGTATCACCTGGAATGTAGGAGCGGCTCCCAAGACGGTCATTTTGGACAATAATATCGGAAACACGTGGGAAGACGCTTGCTATGAGCTGGAACATGCCGTCAACTTTGATATGGCTCCGGGTGCGACCCAGACAGTGACTGTGACCAATACTACCGGTGCGACGGTGACTTATGACGGGACAAGCTGCCTCATCATCGGCATCCAGAACAAGGGTAATGCCACGGTGGAAACTTTGGAGGACGGAAGCCCCAACGTTCAGGTAGAAATTGTTTCCATGTTTATTGAGTAATTACATAAATGAATGAGTAGAATGAAAAACAAGATATTATTCGGAATAATGGCTCTCGTCACGGGCGTTTTTATGGCGGGATGCAGTGATGACGATTATGCCATAAGTACACAGCCGTTGCTCACCGACAACTCGGTAGTGACGGGATCGGCAGACGTGACAGCCACTTCGGCCACTCTGCATGGAACGGTATCAGGGCTTGGAGGACAGGCTTCGAGCGCATACACCACTGGTTTTAACTATGGTGAGGATGCCGATGCGTTGACGGAAAAAGTGACGGCTACGGGTGGGGAAAATTTCTCCGCCACCGTAGCGGGCAGTGTCAACCAGACCATCTATTATCAGGCTTATGTCACCCTGCAGGGTAAGGTTACCTACACCGGTGAGGTGAGAAGCTTGGTGCTGACCAATGCTCGCGCCACTACGGGTGATGCCACCCATGCGGGTGCTAACGGGATTACGCTTGCCGGTTCGCTTGCCGATTTCCCCGCAGATGCGGAAAGCGGTATTATGGTGTCGGGTGTGGCAGGTACAGAAAATGTCCGTGCCGGCGTGCGTGTCGCCACTGTTCCCAAAGACAGCTATACGGTAGAGGTGGAAGGTTTGATGCCCGGCACTACCTATTATTATGTGGCTTATCTGGATCTCGGTGCCGGATTAGTCTATGGCAATGTGAAGTCCTTCACGACAGATACCCAGACGTTTGACCTCGATAACGATTTGGTCGATCTCGGCCTTTCCACCAAATGGGCAAAATACAATGTGGGCGCCTCTTCCGAATCTGAAATTGGAGGTTTGTTCGGCTTCGGTGATATGACCGGATTCAATACTAGTCTTGACCCGGCACAATATGCTTCCGCTGACGTTTACAAGACTGCTCTCGACGTGGCATACAAGGCGTTTGAAGGAAAAGTAACGATGCCTACCATTGCGGAATTTGAAGAACTCTTCACTCTCTGTTCCAAAGAATGGACGGAAGTAGACGGTGTGTCCGGCTATAAACTAACCGGTCCCAATGGAAACTCCATCTTCTTGCCGGCGGCAGGTTCGCGCACGCAGGCGGTTGCGGAGGGAGTAGGTACGGAAGGCTATTACCTGTCCGGTTCCATCAATAGTTCCGATTCTCGGTTTGCCATGAGCTACCACTTCAATGCGGGTGCCGGCAGGCGTACCACGACTCCGGTTTATCAGGCACTTGCTGTCCGTCCGGTATCTACGGCTAAGAATGTGAGATTCGACAAAACGTTGCTTTATGGCAAATGGTATATTGATAACGGGCAGGACGGCAAGCAACATGTGTTTGAAGGCCCGTTCACTCAATGGGGCGATACGGATAGCTGGGCTACCGTATCCAACGGACAACCCAATATCGAGCAGCAGATTCACTGGGAAATGGGTACGAATAATGAATGGATAGGTTATACTTACGGCAAGGATTATGGTTACATGGAGTTCTTTGAAGACGGAACAGTGAACATTCACCGTGTGACTGAGGAAGGTGTTCCCACTGACGAAACCGGCAAATATACCATTGATGAGGCCAACAAGGTGATTGACATTGACATCGATGTGCTTTGTGCCAACACTTGGGTAGCCGGAAAGAGTGGTAAGTTGAATATATTGACTTTGACAAGTGACGGCTTGCAGATAGCCCTGCCCAATGGTGACGATTATGCATACTCTGTAAACTATTACAGCCAGCGCAAGGCTGAGGCGGACGCGATGATTCCTGTATCGCTACTCTGTGTGGGAAGTGATTGGAAGGGAACATGGGGAACCGTTGTCAGGCAGATTGACCCTACCAAGTTGGACGGTCAGCATACCTTTACATACGAAGGGGCCTGCAGCGGCGCTATGGTATTTGCGCTCGACTTTCAAGGATTGGCTTCAAAATACCCCAACGTGTTTGTCCGTATCGATGAGATGAAATGCGACGGCAATGCCATTCAGTTCAATGCCAACAATTTTTTCTATGGAGATATTGAGAATAATGGTAATTACCGTATTGAATTGTTCAATATTTGGGGGAAGGGCGCCGCTGGCGACAAGGTGCTGAACAGCGCTTTCAGTGATTCGCAGAATATAGGTTCCGATCCGGCTTTCAACTTCGAAGGCAATCTGGAGATTACCTGTACAATCATTACCGGTGTCGAAGTGGCAAGGGCTTATACCCCGAATTTCGTCACTATTAATCCGGATTGGGGTGGTGATTGGGCTTATAACCAGGGTGCTACGTTCAACGTGAAGTATGAAAACTTTCAATACTCCATTGAGAATCCTATTTTCGACATCAAGTATGAGTCCGCCAACCATGCCGCAGGCGCTATCATGACGTTCGTGCAAGTGGACGATATCTTCCGGTATTTTCCGAAAATGCATGCCGAGTTGGATAATCTCTATTTAGACGACGCTGAAGTGACGGGCTATGACGCAACGAAAGTGGTCGATTCTAATGACGGCAACAACTATCGTCTGGAACTCTGGAACTGCTATGGTAAGACGAAGGATATTGGTTGTGCTTTCGGTACGCCAGAGGGTGATGTCATCAAGGAACTTGGTTTCAATAGCTCTATCAAAGTGAAGTTCACCCTTCACAGCTTGTTTGCCGTTCCCCAATGGTAGCCGTACATACCGGCTGTCGGATCTACGGATAATAGAAAAAATCCGGGATGCCTCCAAGCATCCCGGATTTTGTTTTTTGTCACAGTTTCAAGACGTGGCTTTTGATGCCTTATTTCGCATAGTCGAAGTATTCAAAATCAGCATATGCTCCAGACGCGTCGTCTTTGGTTGTGGTATACAGGCCCAACATGATTCCTGTGAATCCGCCTGCTGTCTCTGTGCTGATGTAATGGGTGTTCATCTTGCCCAATTCTTGGAAATGTTTTCCGTCGGTGGCATATTCGAAGGTGTATAACTCGCTGCTGCCTTTCACCCGTAGTTGTACTTTCTTGTTCCGTGGCAGAATGACTTCTTTCTCTGTGTGTGACAACATTCCCAAGCGGTAGCGGAGCGTCACGGCCTGCTTCCCGTCGGCAAGTTGCTTCACGAAGAGGTCGTAGTGGGCAGGTTCGAACATATAGACCGTCAGTCCGGCTTCATCACCTGCCGTGGCTTTCTGCAACTGCATGGAAGTGGTGGCGCAGAAGCCGATGTGCTCTTGCCGGCGACCTATGAAAGTGGGGCTTTCCGTGTTGTTGTCCAGATTGACGGAAGTAGCTTTCAGGCGTAGTTTACCGGAAGCGAAAGTATAGTTCTCCGGGTGTGGATTGCGAATGTGTACCCATTCATTTCCCAGTTTTCCGTCTTTAAACTCCGTGCGGGTGGGCTTCTCGTCAAAAGGTTGCAGGGGCAGGGTGGGTACGTTCATTTGCAGGGCTATGGTGCCGTCTCCGTTCACCACCGGCCAGGCATTTTGATCCCAGCGGACGGGAGCGAGGAAAGTTTCCCGTCCCAACAGGTGATGGGAGCCGGTTTGCGGACGGAAAGCAAGACAGACCATCCACCAGTTTCCGTCGGAGGCTTGCACGAGGTCGGCATGGCCGGTACCTTGAATCGGACTGTTCTGGGCATTCTTGTTGATGTGGGTTAGGATAGGGTTGGCGGGGTTGCTTTCATACGGGCCATCGATGCTTTGGCTGCGGGCAATGGTCACTTTGTGCCCGTATTCCGTGCCGCCTTCCGAAATCAGTAGGTAATACCAGCCGTCTTTCTTGTAGATGTGCGGCCCTTCGGGATGCCGTCCGCCTGTACCGTTCCAGATGCGTTTGGATTCCGTCAGTTGCTCTCCGGTCAGGGGATTTATCTCGCAAAGCCAGATGCCGACATCGGGATTGCTCACCAAGTAGCATTTACCGTCCTCGAAGTAGAGGGAGGGATCGATGCCGCCTTGCTTCAGCCAGACAGGTTCGGACCACTCGCCGCGTGGGTCGGTGGTGTGGACAATGAAGTTTCCTTTATCGGACACGTTCGTGGTAATCATGTAGAACGTGCCGTCGTTGTAGCGAATGGTGGGTGCATAGATGCCGCCCCAGGCACTGGAGGAATGAAGCGGCAGTTGTGAGGGACGTGTCAGGCAGTGGCCTATCTGCTCCCAGTTCACAAGGTCGCGGCTGTGGAACAGCGGTACGCCGGGGAAGTACTGGAAACTACTGTTTACCAGATAGTAATCGTCCGCCACCCGGCAAATGCTGGGATCGGGATGAAAGCCGGGGATGATGGGGTTTTGATAGCCTTGTCCGTTTTGGGCGAAACAGGAGAGATGGAAAACCAGTCCGAAGAGTAGTATACATTTTTTCATCGGTACATAAATGTTTTAAATGGTTATTAGCTTGTTTTGTGCCCGCAGGCATCTATACAAAAATAATGCATATTTCCCTTTTTTGCAAGCTAAAAGGACCCTGGAACGGGCGTATGTCCGCCATAGATTACTTTTTGATCCCGGTAAGAAACAAATGATACCCCTTCGAGCAACATCTGATAACCTGATTCTCGTTGCTTTTCATTACTTTTGACATCAAAGATTAACCATAAGTTTAAGTAAAATGATGAATACTATTAAACATTTCAGTTTTGTTGCTGTATTTCCAGCATTCCTTTTCTTTTGTATGCTCATCGCGTGTTCCGATGACGAAAGCAGTCCGATCACTCCTGCCGTACATATTGTTGCCGGTACAGTCGATGTTCCGGTGGAAGGCCGGGAAGAAATCCTGTTGCTTACTGCCGATGCCGCCGTTACCGTTAGTAGTGACGTTTCTTGGTGTGTAATCTCGGAAAAGGCGGAAAACGGTATAAGCTATTATGCTACGATGGCTGCTAATGCCGAAACCTCACCGCGCGAAGCGAAAGTTACTGTCAAAAGCGACAACATTGCGTTGGCGCGGGTATTGATTAAACAGAGTCCCAAAATTGCAGTAGAACCGGAGATTCCGGCGGGTTCCATGGAAAGCGATGCCAAAACCTTGGCGGCAAAGATTTTTGCAGGCGTCAATATTGGCAATACGTTGGAGGCTACCGGAGGCGAGACCAGCTGGGGAAATCCGCAGATAAGTGAGGCTTACATCAAGGGGCTGAAAGCGTTGGGCTTCAACGCCGTGCGCATTCCTTGTGCTTGGAATTCCCATCTCTCTAATGAAACGACAAATCAGATAGATGTCGCATGGCTGAACCGTGTCAGCGAAGTGGTAGGCTATTGCGTGGCAAACGATATGTATGCCATTCTTAACATCCACTGGGACGGCGGTTGGCTGGAAGACCATATCTTGGGCGGTTACAGCGAGGCGCTGAATACCAAGCAGAAAACCCTGTGGACGCAGATTGCCACCAAGTTGAACGATTACGACGAGCACCTGCTCTTTGCCGGAAGCAACGAGTTGGGCATGAATGAAACCAGCAGTACGAATAACGAATTTAAGAATGTGGAAGACATTCGCACCATTATGAAATATGAACAGGCATTTGTGGATGCCGTTCGTGCCACCGGTGGAAATAACGCCACCCGCTGCCTGATAGTACAGGCTCCGGCTACCAGAATAAGCGATGCCGTGGCAGGAGTCTATGCCATGCCGACGGATGTGGTGGAGAATCGCTTGATGGTGGAGTTTCACTTCTACGAGCCGTATAACTTCTGCTTGATGGAAGAGGACGCCGACTGGGGTAAGACATTCTGGTACTGGGGCAAGGACAACACGGTGACCGGGTCGGAACACAACGCTACATGGGGCGAAGAGGAGTATGTGAAAGAACAGCTTGCCAAGATAAAGGCGCACTTTGTAGACCAGGGCTATCCTGCCGTTTTGGGCGAGTACAGTGCCATGAAGCGTACCGTGAGCGAGAATCAGGAAATGCACAACAAGAGCCGTGCTTACTGGAACGAAGTGGTTACCCGGGAAGCAAAAGCCCATGGTTGCCTGCCCTTCTACTGGGAGACGGGCGGTGACATCAACCGTACTACCGGGGCAGCAAAAGAAGATTATGCCATTGAAGGTATCATGAAGGGAGCTGCAGCCGGCAATTATCCTTTCTGATGGTGGAATTGACAACAGCATAAAATATTTTGATAAGTTTTTGGATGTAAGTCTTTAGAGATATAAGCTTATTGAATATTTTTGATTGGTTTCGGAGAAGCTTATCTGCAAGGTATATGCTTCTCCGTGTTTCTTGATGTTTAGGGAATAAATAAATCAAGAGGCACCTGATAAAAGCTTCGGATTTTCTTGTTTTTCTGTGAGCTTTTTCTTTTTTTTGCAATAAATGAGACTTTGCTTATCTCTAAATAATATGAAAAAATTATTACTGTTTATTTTGTGCGTCTGGTCGGTATGCTTGAAGGTTTCTCCACACGATTATATGTTCAAGCATCTGGAAGTAAAGGACGGCCTTTCCAATAATCAGGTCAATGCCATCTATAAGGATTCACACGGATTCATGTGGTTTGGCACGGCGTCCGGATTGAACCGGTATGACGGTTACGATATCCGTGTCTACCGTAGCCAGAAAGATGACGAGACTTCTCTGCCGGACAATTACATTGAAGACATTCAGGAAGATGCATCCGGAAATCTGTGGCTGCGCACGGGAGCGGGCTATGCCATTTATCGCTCGGATTCCGACACTTTCGACCGTAATATGAAAAATTGGATGGAGAATATCGGCATAGACGGAGAGCTTTCGGCAGTCTATATCGATCAGGAAAAGTCTTTCTGGGTGAAAGTGCCGGGAAAAGGAATCTATTGTTTGGAGGAAGGAAAGAAGAGTGCCGTGTTGGTTAAGGGAACCGGTGCCTTGCTGGCAAATGCCGATGTCTCCGATATGGCGGAATGCGGCGAAGGCCTCTTGTTGGCTTTCTATGACGGAACTTTGGCTTGTCTGGATAAGGAAAAGCTGGGAGTGAAATGGGTTACTGAAGATATTGCTCGCCATTGGGAAAGGGAAAAGGAGGAAGTGTTTACTTTATTTGTAGACCACGATGAACGTATATGGATGTATGGCGTGGAAGGCATGTGGGTTTACCATCTTTCCCGCAAAGCTTGGGAGACCTGTTCCGGCGGAAACGGAAATTATAGCAGTATCGTGCGTGCCGTCTCGCAGGATAACTATGGCAATATCTGGATAGGGCGGGATCAGGATGGCATTGAGGTGGTGAGAAAGAACGGGAAGATCCTCCGGCTGATGAACGACCCTAATGATGACCGCACGCTCTCGAACAATACGGTGACCGCGCTCTATACCGATGCGGCCGGTACGGTATGGGCGGGAACATACAAGAAAGGCGTGTCGTATTATAATGAAAGCAGCTTCAAGTTCGGCTTTGCTAATGTAGGCGATATCAATTGCGTGGAAGACGGTCCGGGAAATATTGTTTGGTTGGGGACGAACGATGGCGGATTGATTCGTTGGAATATGCTGACGGACGAGCGGAAAGTATTTCTGCATACGGCGGATTCCCGTTCCATCTCGAGTAACGTAATCGTATGTCTTCTGCGCGACAGCAAGGAGCGTTTGTGGGCAGGAACTTTTTGGGGAGGTCTGAACTGCTACGATGGAAACCGTTTTGTGCATTACCGTGCCGGCGAGGCAGGCACCCATTCGCTGGCTTGCGACAATGTGTGGGCATTGGCCGAAGACGCCGAAGGCAATATCTGGATCGGTACTTTAGGCAAAGGGCTGCAATGCCTGAACCCTGAAACGGGAACTTTTACGACCTATACCACCGGAAACTCTGATCTGGTATCCGACTATGTATTCTCTCTTTGCATCGGGCGCGATCACATGCTGTATGTGGGTACGACAGCGGGTCTGGCTGTCATAGACTTGAATATGCGGACGATTACAAACGTCACCGGTACGAAGTCCGGTAAGGCGTTTTTTTCTCATTTGATTATCAACCAGGTGTATGAAGACAGCCGCGGATTGCTTTGGCTGGCCACGCGCGAGGGACTCAATGTTTACGACCTGAAGCGGGACGAACTCTACGAGGTTCCTATCAAGCGGGATTTCTCAAAACTGCCGATATTGGGCATTACGGAAGGTGACAATAAAGACATGTGGGTAAGTACGGGAGGTGAACTGATAAATGTGGTCTTACAGGTGGACAGCAAGACGGAGCATCCTGTCTTTCGCTGCTATGCCTATAACGACAAGGACGGGTTGCAGAGCTGTGATTTCAACCAGCGTTCGCTCAAGCGCCTGCATACGGGAGAAATCGTGTTGGGCGGCCTGTATGGGTTGAACCGTTTCTATCCCGACAACATAAAGTACAACCGCACTCTTCCCAAAGTAATGTTCACCGGATTCCAGCTCTTCAATGAGGATGTAAAGGTGGGCGGCGAATATGCGGGGCGCGTGCTGTTGAAGAAAGCCTTGAATGAGACGGAAGAAATCGTTTTGGATTATAAGCAGAATGTTTTTACGGTATTCTTCGCTTCGGACAATTATGTGTTACCCGAAAAGACCGGCTACTTTTACAAACTGGAAGGATTTAATGACGACTGGCTGGCGAGTACCGCCGATATGCACCGTGTGACGTATACCAATCTGGCTCCTGGCACGTATACCCTTAGGGTGAAGGCAGTCAATAGCGATGGATATAAAGGGACCGATGAAGCCCGCTTGAAGATAGTGATTCTTCCCCCTTTCTGGATGACTCCGTGGGCTTACGTTCTTTACGTACTTTTGCTTGCTGGAATCCTTTTATTTGTATTCTATTCCGTGCAGCGCAGGGAACGAAATAAGTTCAAGATACGCCAGATGGAAGAGGATGCAAAGAAGAAAGAGGAACTGAATCAGATGAAATTCCGCTTCTTCACGAATGTCAGCCATGAGCTGCGCACGCCGCTCACGCTGATTATATCTCCTTTGGAGGGTATGATGAAGGAGATGACAGATGAGAAACTGCAGAACAAGTTACAGCTGATGCACCGTAATGCCGTGCGATTGCTGAATTTGGTCAACCAGCTGCTCGATTTCCGCAAGAACGAGATGTCGGGGATGCACCTGTCTTTATCCGAAGGGGATATTGTGGCATTTATACGCAATATCTGTACTTCTTTCCTGATGCTTTCCGAGAAAAAACATGTGCATCTGACCTTCTATGCCGGCATGGAGTCACTGAATATGTTGTTTGATGAAGACAAGATAGGTAAGACTGTGATGAACTTGTTGTCGAACGCTTTCAAGTTTACTCCGGAAGGAGGGCGGGTGGATGTGGCGTTGGAGATGCAGCAGGAAAAGCCGGACAGGCTGTCGATAAAGGTTTCGGATACCGGTATCGGTATCAAGGACGAAGACAAGGAACGGATTTTTGAACGGTTTTATCAGGTGGAACAGGAGGCGTCGGATCATCATCAGTCTACGGGAAGCGGTATCGGCTTGAGCTTGGTGCGTGATTTTGTGATGTTGCACGGAGGATCGGTACGGGTGGTGGATAATGTCGGTTCGGGAAGCGTGTTTTTGATTGAACTGCCTGTCAAGCGCTGCAAGCGGGAGGAATTGTTGTCCGGTAGGGAAGAAGAAATCCCCTTGGAAGAACTTCCGGATGAGGAAGAGGGTGAGGAAGAAGACGGAAGCGAAAGGGAAAAGCCGCTGGCGGTGATTGTAGATGACAACGCAGACTTGATTGAGTTCATGAAAGAAAGTCTGAACTTGTATTTCCGGGTGCAGTCGGCTTCCAACGGCCGCGAGGCTTGGTCGATGATACCCGAACTGATGCCGGATATCATCGTCAGTGACGTGATGATGCCCGAGATGGACGGTAACGAGTTGTGCCATTTGGTGAAGACGGACAAGCGTACCAGTGTCATCCCGGTGATATTGCTCACAGCTAAGCAGGCGGTGGAAGACAAGGTGGAGGGACTGACTATCGGTGCGGACGACTACATGACAAAACCTTTCATGGTGGAGATACTGATACTGCGTATGCGTAAACTGATAGAACTGAGTGGTAGAAACCGGACTGACAAGATAAAGACGCGCATTGATCCTGAACCGAGCGAGATTGCCATCACCTCAATGGACGAGAAGTTGGTAGAGAATGCTATCAAATATGTGGAGGAAAACATTGCCCGTTGCGATTTGTCGGTGAAGGAATTGAGCCATGAGCTGGGTATGAGCAGGGTGCATCTTTATAAAAAACTATTACAGATAACAGGTAAGACCCCTATTGAATTTATTCGTGTAATCCGCTTGAAGAGGGCGGCGCAATTATTGCGTGAAAGCCAGCGGAATGTGTCGGAGATAGCCTATCAGTGTGGTTTTAACAACCCGAAGTATTTCAGTAAATATTTCAAGGATGAATTTGGTGTTTTGCCCTCTGTTTACCAGGAAAAAGAAGGGAAATAACAAATGATACCTCTGAAAAAAACATATCGTCCGGTCACTGTTTAAAAGTTCCCCTTCTATAAAACATTAGAAGGGGAACTTTTCATTTATAGTACTTACTTTTGCGATATGAGAAAATATATTGTTGAACCCTAAAGGTAGGTATGATTATGAATATGAAAAACATTTTCTGTTGCCTGTTGCCGGGACTTCTTTTCGGAGCATGTGCCAATAAGGTCTATGAGGAGACAGGCGATAGCGTGATAGTTAAAGTACAACAGGAAGTAACGGGAGGTCCCCGACTGGTTCGTCTGCAAGTGATGGGAGATAAATTGATCCATGTTTCTGCTACTGCCGACAGCAAGTTTGCCGATCCGCAAAGTTTGATTGTTGTTCCGCAGGAAAAACAAATCCCATTTGCCGTCATGCAGAATGGCGATACGATTACAGTGTCTACAGAAGAAGTGAAAGCGTCCGTACTGGCCAGTACCGGAGAGGTGTGGTTTGCGGATAAAGACGGAAAGTTAATCCTGCAGGAAAACAGGGGAGGAGGAAAGAAGTTTACTCCAATCGAAGTAGAAGGAACAAAGGGATATACGATCTGTCAGGTTTTTGAATCTCCTGAAGATGAAGCGTTCTACGGATTGGGGCAGCATCAGGCGGATGAATTTAATTATAAGGGTAAGAACGAAGAACTGTTCCAATACAATACGAAAGTCTCTGTTCCATTCGTTGTTTCAAATAAGAATTATGGTGTACTGCTGGATAGCTATTCATTGTGCCGTTTCGGTAATCCGAATGACTACTCCCAATTGAACCGGGTCTTTAAGCTTTATGATAAGACAGGCCGGGAAGGTGCGCTTACCGGTACTTACGTGCCTAAAAAAGGAGAGACGTTGGTTCGCCGGGAAGACTCCATTTATTTTGAGAATCTGAAAACGATTCAGAATCTTCCGGAGAAATTGCCGTTAATGGGGGCTAAGGTCACTTATGAAGGCGAGATAGAACCTGCTCAAACAGGAGAATTTAAGTTTATTCTTTATTACGCCGGATATGTCAAGGTCTATTTGAATAATGAACCGGTGGTGCCGGAACGTTGGCGGACTGCATGGAATCCTAATAGCTATAAGTTTGCTGTTCATCTGGAAGCAGGGAAACGTGTACCGTTGAAAATCGAATGGCAGCCTGATGGCGGGCAGTCTTATTGCGGGCTGCGGGCATTGACTCCTGTAGATCCGGCAGAACAGGGGAAACAGTCATGGTGGAGCGAGATGGCAAAGCAGCTTGATTATTATTTTGTGGTTGGTGAGGATATGGATGAAGTAATCAGTGGCTATCGGACTCTGACCGGAAAGTCACCTGTTATGCCGAAATGGGCAATGGGTTTCTGGCAAAGTCGGGAGAAGTATAATACACAAGATGAAATGTTGGGTGCACTGAAAGGTTTCCGTGATCGTAAAATCCCGGTGGATAATGTCGTACTGGATTGGAATCACTGGCCGGAAAATGCTTGGGGAAGTCATGAGTTTGATAAGGCGCGCTTTCCGGATCCCAAAGCAATGGTCGATTCCATTCATGCTATGCATGGGCGTATGATGATTTCGGTGTGGCCTAAGTTCTATGTTACTACCGAACATTTCAAGGAGTTCGACAAGAATGGGTGGATGTATCAGCAGTCTGTCAGGGATAGCTTGAAAGATTGGGTAGGTCCCGGTTACCATTATGGTTTTTATGACGCTTATGATCCGGATGCACGTAAACTGTTTTGGAAGCAGATGTATGAGCACTATTATCCGTTGGGTATCGATGCCTGGTGGATGGATGCCAGCGAACCGAATGTACGTGACTGTACCGACTTGGAATATCGGAAGGCTTTGTGCGGACCTACGGCGTTGGGTTCCTCTACGGAATTTTTCAATGCTTATGCACTGATGAATGCAGAAGCCATTTATGACGGTCAGCGCGGAGTGGATAATAATAAACGTGTGTTCTTATTGACCCGTTCGGGATTTGCCGGGTTACAGCGTTATTCTACAGCTACATGGAGCGGAGATATCGGTACACGTTGGGAGGATATGAAGGCACAGATTTCTGCCGGACTGAATTTTGCGATGAGTGGAATACCTTACTGGACAATGGATATTGGCGGCTTTTGTGTAGAGAACCGTTATGTAGCGGGACAGAAGCAATGGAATGTGACAAAGACAGAAAATGCCGATTATAAAGAATGGCGTGAATTAAATGCCCGTTGGTATCAATTCGGTGCATTCGTTCCTCTGTATCGTGCACATGGACAATACCCGTTCCGTGAAATATGGGAGATTGCTCCGGAAGGGCATCCGGCCTATCAATCGGTTGTTTATTATACCAAGCTACGCTACAATATGATGCCGTATATTTATTCGTTGGCAGGTATGACCTGGTTTAATGATTATACAATCATGCGTCCATTAGTCATGGATTTTACAGCGGATACCCAAGTGAATAATATTGGTGACCAGTATATGTTCGGTCCTTCATTTATGGTATCTCCGGTTTATCGCTATGGTGACCGTAGTCGTGAGATTTATTTCCCCCAGGCAGAAGGCTGGTATGATTTTTATTCCGGTAAATTCCAGCCCGGAGGAGAGAGAAAAGTAATAGAGGCTCCTTATGAGCGTATCCCGCTGTATGTGCGTGCAGGCGCTATCGTACCGTTCGGAGATGATATTCAGTATACGGATGAAAGACCGGCGGATCATATCCGTTTATATATTTATCAGGGGGCTGATGGAGAGTTTACGCTATACGAAGATGAGGGGGTGAATTATAACTATGAACAGGGTATGTACGCCATGATACCGATGAAGTATGATGAGGCTACTAAGACATTAGTGATCGGTGAACGCAAGGGAGAATTTCCGGGTATGTTGAAGGAACGTACTTTCACTGTAGTTACGGTTAATAAGGAGAAAGCACAACCGTTTGATTTGAATGCGAAAGGAGTGACTGTGAAGTATAATGGCAGCGAGCAGACATTGAAACTGTAAGCTGAATGATAGGATTCGATGATGATTGGGAAACTGAAATATTTGATATTGGGGAGCTGTCTGATACTATTGGGAGCATGTAACAGTTCTTCCCCCATTTCTCCACGCGAGCGGTCTGACTTTAATGCGGATTGGCGTTTCCACTTAGGAGACGGACTACAAGCTGCACAACCCGGTTTTGCCGACAATGACTGGCGGGTATTGAATCTGCCTCATGATTGGGCGATTGAGGGAGACTTTAGCCGTGAAAATCCTTCCGGCACAGGGGGAGGGGCGCTTCCGGGTGGAGTTGGATGGTATCGCAAAACTTTTAGTGTAGACAAAGCTGATATAGGAAAGATCTTCCGCATGGAATTTGACGGAGTATATATGAATTCGGAAGTATTCATCAACGGTGTTTCGTTAGGAGTGCGTCCTTATGGATATATTAGTTTCAGCTATAATCTGACCCCTTATCTGAAATGGGATGAACCGAATGTGCTGGCTGTGCGTGTGGATAATGCCGAACAACCCAATTCACGTTGGTATTCGGGTTGTGGCATTTACCGGAATGTATGGCTAAGCAAGACTGGTCCGATACACGTAGCCGATTGGGGAACGTATGTCACGACATCATCGGTTGACAAGGGAGAGGCTGTACTGAATCTTGTTACTACCATTGTGAATGAAAGTGATACAAATGAAAATATCACGGTCTGCTCATCCTTGCAGGATGCTGAAGGCAGAGAAGTTGCCGGAACGCGGTCGGCCGGAAAAACGGAAACTGGCAGAGAAGCTGTTTTCGCCCAGCAATTGACTGTAAAACAACCGGAGCTGTGGGATATTGATACTCCTTACTTGTATACATTGGTTACCGAAGTGATGCGAAATGAGGAATGTATGGATAGGTATACGACTCCTGTCGGTATCCGTACATTTAGTTTTGATGCCCGGAAAGGATTTACATTGAACGGTAGGCAAACCAAGATTAACGGGGTATGTATGCACCATGATCTGGGCTGTCTGGGGGCAGCTGTCAACACACGTGCCATTGAACGGCAATTGCAGATTCTGAAAAAAATGGGATGCAATGGCATACGTTGTTCCCATAATCCTCCCGCACCCGAACTGCTTGATCTCTGTGATCGTATGGGATTTATCGTGATGGATGAGGCTTTTGATATGTGGCGGAAGAAAAAAACAGCACATGATTATGCCCGTTACTTCAATGAATGGCACGAGCGCGATTTGAATGACTTTATTTTGCGTGACCGTAATCACCCTTCTGTCTTTATGTGGAGTATCGGTAATGAAGTCCTCGAACAGTGGAGTGATGCTAAAGCGGATACATTGAGTCTGGAAGAGGCCAATTTGATCCTGAATTTCGGACATTCTTCTGAAATGCTGGCAAAAGAAGGAGAGGAGAGTGTCAACTCTTTGCTGACGAAGAAATTGGTAAGCTTTGTGAAAGGGCTTGATTCTACCCGTCCTGTCACTGCCGGATGCAATGAACCGAATTCCGGCAATCATTTATTCCGTTCCGGTGCACTGGATATGATTGGCTATAATTATCATAATAAAGATATTCCTCATGTTCCGGCTAATTTTCCGGACAAGCCCTTTATCATTACTGAAAGTAATTCGGCATTGATGACACGTGGATACTACCGTATGCCCAGTGACCGGATGTTTATCTGGCCCGAGCGTTGGGATAAACCCTTTGCTGATTCTACTTTTGCCTGTTCATCTTATGAGAACTGTCATGTGCCTTGGGGAAACACTCATGAAGAAAGTCTGAAGTTAGTCAGAGACAACGACTTTATCAGCGGGCAATATGTATGGACAGGATTTGATTATATCGGAGAACCGACTCCTTACGGATGGCCTGCACGTAGTTCATTCTTTGGTATTGTCGATCTGGCAGGTTTCCCCAAAGATGTCTACTATCTATATCAGTCGGAATGGACAGATAAACAAGTGTTGCATCTTTTCCCGCATTGGAACTGGACTCCGGGGCAGGAGATCGATATGTGGTGCTACTATAATCAGGCTGATGAAGTGGAATTGTTTGTGAATGGAAAGTCGCAGGGAGTGAAATGTAAAGATGCTGATAACCTGCATGTTGTTTGGCGTGTAAAGTTTGAACCGGGAACGGTGAAGGTCGTTGCACGCAGAAAGGATGAAGTGATAGCGGAAAAGGAAATTCGTACAGCCGGAAAGCCTGCAGAAATTCGCCTGACTCCTGATCGTTCAGTTCTGGCTGCTGATGGAAAAGATTTGTGTTTCGTCACTGTAGAGGTGCTGGATGAAGAAGGGAATCTTTGTCCGAATGCAGATAATTTGGTGAATTTCACAGTGAAAGGTAATGGTTTTATCGCAGGAGTGGACAATGGAAACCCGGTATCGTTGGAACGCTTTAAGGATAAAAAGAGGAAAGCATTTTATGGAAAATGCCTTGTTGTCATTCAGAATGACGGGAAACCGGGAAAAACGGAGCTGACAGCTACTTCGGAAGGGCTTCGGCAAGCCGTGGTGAAGATCTCGGCAAAAGATTGTAAACTGTAAATGATTATGGGAATAATGAAGATATTTTTATTGACTATATGTTTCCTGTCTGTTCAGACAGGTATGGTGGTGATTGCTCAAGACAAGAAACAAAAACCGGTGTATTTGGATGATACACAACCGATAGAGGTCAGGGTACAGGATGCGCTGAACCGTATGACTGTGGAGGAGAAAACTCGTCTTAGTTATGCACAAGGGAAGTTTAGTTCCCCTGGTTGTCCCCGTTTGGGTATTCCTGAACTCTGGATGAGTGACGGTCCTCATGGCGTGCGTGCCGAAATTAACTGGAATGATTGGGGATATGCCGGATGGACGAATGATAGTTGCACTGCTTTTCCTGCACTGACCTGTCTGGCAGCTAGTTGGAATCCGCTATTGGCAGAGAAATATGGATATGCTATCGGTGAAGAAGCCCGTTATCGTGAAAAGGATGTTTTGTTGGGACCGGGTGTGAATATCTATCGTACCCCGCTCAACGGACGTAACTTTGAATATATGGGGGAAGACCCTTATTTAGCTTCGGAGCTTTGTGTGCCTTATATTCAGGGAGTGCAGAAGAATGGAGTAGCCGCCTGTGTGAAACATTATGCACTGAACAATCAGGAATTATGGCGGGGACATATCGATGTGCAACTAAGCGACCGTGCATTGTATGAAATATATCTGCCTGCTTTCAAGGCTGCTGTAGAAAGAGGTAAAACGTGGTCTGTTATGGGAGCTTATAATAAAGTGCGTGGAACCCATGCTACCCATCACAAATTGCTGAATAATGATATCTTGAAGGGGGAATGGAACTTCGACGGATGCGTCATCACGGACTGGGGAGCTGCACATGATACTTATGAAGCTGCCATGTACGGATTGGACATTGAAATGGGATCTTACACAAATGGTTTGACTTCGGAATCGGAATTTGGTTTTGATGATTATTATTTGGGTAAGTCTTATCTGAAAATGGTTCGCGAAGGTAAGATTCCGATGGAGGTAGTGAATGATAAGGCGGCACGTGTGTTACGTCTGATTTTCCGTACAGCGATGAATCGCCGGAAACCGTTCGGTGCACTGACCAGCGAAGAGCACTATCGTACAGCTTATGAGGTTGCAACAGAGAGCATTGTCTTGTTGAAAAATGGGACAGGTAAGAAACAGCCTGCATTATTACCCGTTCCCCAAGGAAAATATAAACGTATTTTGGTTGTGGGAGATAATGCTACCCGTAATTTGATGTTAGGCGGCGGCTCTTCGGAGTTGAAAGTTCAGAGGGTGGTTTCACCATTAGAGGGTATAAAAGCGAAGTTTGGTGAGAATGTGGTTTATGCACAAGGCTATACAAGCGGTCGCCCGATGTATGGCCGGGCGGATGTTATTCCACAGACAACTGTAGATTCTTTACGTAATGACGCGGTGAAAAAAGCAATGAATGCGGACTTGGTGATCTTTGTCGGAGGACTGAATAAGAATCATTTTCAGGATTGTGAGGGTGGTGACCGTCTGTCGTATGGACTTCCTTTTGGACAGAATGAATTGATAGAAGCTCTGTTGAAAGTAAATAAGAATCTGGTAGCAGTGATTGTTAGTGGAAATGCAGTGGAAATGCCTTGGGTGAGGGAGGTACCCTCTATTATTCAGTCGTGGTATTTAGGCTCTGTCGGCGGAGAGGCACTGGCTGATGTGTTGAGCGGAGATGTGAATCCCAGCGGTAAGTTACCTTTTTCTTATCCGGTGAAACTGGAAGATTGTCCGGCACACTTCTTCGGTGAGATTAGTTACCCGGGTGATAGTATCCGTCAGGAATATAAAGAAGATATTTTGGTTGGTTATCGTTGGTATGATACGAAGAAGATTCGACCGCTCTTTCCTTTTGGCTATGGTATGAGTTATACCGCTTTCGAATATAGTAAGCCTGCAGTATCGGCTAAAACAATGAATGCTGATGGCAGTATTGATCTTACTGTAAAAATTAAGAATACAGGAGAAATGGTAGGGAAAGAGATCGTTCAGTTATATATTGGTGACGAAGAGTGTAGTGTTCTTCGCCCGGTAAAAGAGTTGAAGGACTTTCGGAAAGTACAGCTTCTTCCGAATGAAGAAAAAGAAGTGAAGTTTACGATCAAACCGGAAGCATTGCAATTCTTTGATGATAAACAGCATACTTGGGTGGCAG